>Ga0209572_1000500_pt1 | contig 55526 bp, 46 predicted proteins | sample EBPBio232012_DNA_FD_185867 | JGI IMG/M metagenome (GOLD analysis project Ga0209572, IMG submission 185867) | Wastewater treatment Type I Accumulibacter community from EBPR Bioreactor in Madison, WI, USA - Reactor 1_1/23/2012_ DNA (SPAdes)... | ecosystem: Engineered > Bioreactor > EBPR >...
GCCAACTCCCAGCCGTTCCAATGGACGGCCACCGCAGATTCAATCCTTGAAAAGTTGCATCGACTTTGCTCACGTATCAGCGGGACAGGACACTAGGTGGGGGTATGCAGAAAACCCCGGATGCGTCACCATGCAAGCCTGACGTCCTTTAAGCGCAGTTGATGCACGCGGCTGAATCTGTTCGGTTTGGGTTGATCCTTGACGATCACCCGCTGGTCGCGCGCGGGATTGCAGAGTACCTGCAGTCGCTCCCCCCTTTCCTGCCGATGCGCGTGGTCACGAACGCGGAGTTGATGTTCGGACTCATCGACCGCCATGGGCCGCCCGATATCGCGCTGATTGACTATTGGCTGGCTGAGGGTGCCGCCGACTCGGTCATCGAAAGGCTTCGCGTCCGCTGTCCCGCCTGCGCCTTGCTGGTGATCAGCGGCGATGGCGATCCGCTGGTGGCGCAGCGCGCCATGAGCAAAGGCGCGCGTGGCTTCTTGCATAAGCAGCAGCAGCCAGAGGTTTTCGGGCGTGCCGTGGCAACGTTGCTGGCCGGTGGCCGCTGGGAACAGGAAATGTCACCGGCCGTCCCGGCGCGCGGCCCGGCCGGCGCCTGGTCGGCCCAGGAGCTGGGCCTGACGCCGCGCCAGGGTGAGGTGTTGACGCTGGTGCTGCGCGGCTTTCCCAACAAACGCATCGCGCGCGCGCTCCAGCTGTCGGAGTTCACGGTCAAGGAGCACGTCACCGGCATGCTGGCTCGACTGGGTGTGCGCACCAGGGTGGAAGCGATCACACTGCTGCGCGCGCGTGAGTTGCGGCTGACGGACTCTCTGTGAGTGCGCGCGCCCATGTGGAGTTGAGTTTGGCCGGTCAGGCGCGGTTGGTGGCCGTCGCGAGCGGCCGTGCCAGCGCGGAGCTGTCCGCGGTGCTGATTCCGGCCTGCCTGGCATGGCTCTACCAGCGCATACACCACAGCCATGCGTTGGTGCCATGGGCGTGCGGCATGGTCGCCTTTGCACTGCTTTTGCAGCGGGTGCGCAAGCGCGTGCAGCGCACCGCCCGAGAGGCGCCCAATGCGCGTGCGCTGAGCGAGCGGGTGTTGCTGGGCTGCGCCATCTCCCTGCTGGCCGGCTTGCTGTGGGCCGCGCCGATTCTGTTGACGTTGGGGCACGGCGATTTTCAGTTTTCGATGATCCTTTACTGCACGCTGCAGGGCATTTCGGCCGCCTCGGCGGTTTACCTTTCGGCCGTATTGGCTGCGTACTACGCTTTCTTGGGCGGGATTTGGGTGGTGGCATTGACTGGAATCCCGTGGATGTTTCCGGGAAACTGGGTCATTCTGCTGCCGCTTTTCACCCTGTTCTGCTTCGTCCTCATAGGCCACGGACGGGCGCTGAACCGGTTTGTCGTGCGGCAGGTTCAGCTTGAAGAGGGCAGCCAGCAGTTGGCCGAACAATTCAGGGGGGCGAAGGAAGAAGCCGAGGACGCGTTGCGCCAAAAGGAGCTGTTTCTCACCACCGCCAGTCACGATCTGCGCCAGCCGGCCAACGCGATGTCCATGCTGGTCGAGGCGATCTCCCTGCGCAATCGCGACACCACGCTGGTGCCCTTGCTGGCCGACTTGCGCCAAGGCATGACGTCGTTGAACCTCATGTTCAATTCGCTGCTGGATCTCTCGCGCCTGGAAAGCGGTGCCCAGTCCGTGTCGAACGTCCCACTGGCGCTGGCGCCCCTGCTGCGCGAAGTGGCCACGCTGTTTCGCGAACAGGCCGCGTTGCGCGGTCTGGCGCTGCGGGTGTATACGCCGCGAAACACCATCGCCTATGTGCTGGCCGACGCCGCGTTGCTGCGTCAGGCCTTGGTCAACCTGGTGCACAACGCCTTGCGCTACACGGAACATGGCGGCATCCTGATCGGCGTTCGGCGGCACGGGGAGGCTTGGCAGGTGGACGTCGTCGACACAGGCGTTGGCGTGGCGACCAAGGACGAGCCGCACATTCATGCCCCGTATTTCCGTTCCGATCAGGCTTGGCGTGCGGACAGCGCCGGCCACGGCCTCGGGTTGGCGGTCGTCGCGCGCAGCGCACGGTTGCTGGGTGGCCAGCATGGCTTTCGATCGCGCCGGGGGCATGGCTCACGCTTCTGGCTGCGCCTGCCCGCGATCACTGGCGAAGGGGTGGAATGCCCGTACCCGATCCCGCCGCGGGGCGAAAGAACGACGTTTCTGGGCGGCCGGTGCCTGGTGTTGGACGATGATTTCCATGTGCTGTCCGCCTGGTCCGCGCTGCTCAGTCAGTGGGGCGTTGACGCGCGCTTTGCCCGCACTGGGGCGGAGGCGCTGGCAACGTTGGACCTCGGTTTCGAGCCCCAAGCCATCCTGTGCGACCAACGCCTGCGCTCGGGCGAAAGCGGCTTCGATCTTCTGCGCGTTCTGCTGGAACGCTGCCCATCGGCCAGCGGCGCCATGGTCAGCGGGGAGTTTCAGTCTCCGGAGTTGCACGACGCCGAAGCCGAGGGCTATCTGGTGCTGCGCAAGCCCGTGAACCCGGAAACGCTGCAAGCGGTGCTGGGGCACTGGCTGCGCGCGTCGGAAAGCACACCGCGACCGGGATAGCGTTGGTGCAGCGCGCACCGCCGTGACGGTGCGCGGTGGCTCGGCACCGCCCGGCGCGTCCGTTTCCAGCGCCCACTTCACACAGGCTTCACACAAGCCCCCTTCAAGCGCGTGCAGCTTTCTCACTCGCTTCATCACCACTTCCCGGGCGGATTTCAAAGTCAAGGCCATGCGGTGCTGCGTGGTGAGGGCGGCGCCGCAGAGCCAACAACAAGCCCCCTCACGGTCAGCGCCCGATGGAAAGGAACCCCGCCATGCGCCCCACCGCCGTTCACCCCTTGATCGACACCCTGGCTGCCAGCCTGACCGCGCTGCGCGCCTTGCCGGCCGCTGTGCAGGCCACGGCGCTGCCGGCCGCGCCGCCACCGATCCGCCGCGCCATCCAGGTGGGCCAGCGCGCCGGCTCCGCGGCGCACCGTGTGGCCTGGTACGCCGCCTTGTCGGCCCTGGTGCTGCTGGCGCCGACGGCGCGGGCGCAAGGCGCGGATGCCGCGCCGGCCAAGGCCGAGAGCCCGTACTTCTTTGTCAAGGGCGCGCAGCCCGGCGTGGACGCGCTGCCGCTCAAGAGCACCGACGTCAAGGTCAACATCAGCGGCGTGATCGCCGACGTGGTGGTGACCCAGCGCTACAAGAACGAAGGCACGCAGCCGATCGAGGCCAAATACATCTTCCCCGGGTCCACCCAGGCGGCCGTCAACGGGCTGAACGTGCGCGTGGCCGACCGCCTGGTGGTGGCGCAGATCCGCGAGAAGCAGCAGGCCCGCGTCGAGTACGAGGCCGCCAAAAAACAGGGCCAGACCGCCGCCCTGCTGGAGCAGCACCGGCCCAACGTGTTCCAGATGAACGTGGCCAACATCCTGCCCGGCGACGACGTGCAGGTCGAGCTGCGCTACAACGAGCTGCTGGTGCCGACCGAGGGCAAGTACCAGTTCGTCTTTCCTACCGTCGTGGGACCACGGTACGCCGGCACCGCCGCCACTACCAGCGGCCAGCCGCTGGCCCACGCGCAGGGCTTTCCGGCCCAGCCGGTGCTGCGTGCGGGCGAGCCCAGCAGCGCCGCCCTGCGCCTGCAGGTGGACCTGGACAGCCCCATCGGCATCCAGGAAGTGCGCTCGCCCAGCCACGCCATCGACACCCGCATGGACCAAGGCGCCAGCGCGCGCCACGCCAGCGTGCAGCTGGCGGCAGCTTCGTCGCGCGGCGAGCCGCAAAGCAACAACCGCGACTTCATCCTCGACTACCGGCTGGCCGGCGCCGCCATCGAGTCGGGCGTGCTGCTGCACCGCGGCGAGAAGGAGAACTTCTTCCTCGCCATGGTGCAGCCGCCCAAGGCCGTGCCGGCCCAGGCCATCACGCCGCGCGACTACATCTTCGTGGTCGACATTTCGGGCTCCATGCACGGCTTTCCGCTCGACACCGCCAAGGCGCTGATGCGCCAGTTGCTGGGCGACCTGAAGGCGGGCGACACCTTCAACGTGCTGCTGTTCTCGGGCTCCAACCGCTTTCTGGCGCCGCGCTCGGTGCCGGCCACGCCGGCCAACATCAACGCCGCCATCCGCACCATCGACGAGATGGGTGGCGGCGGCTCGACCCAGCTGCTGCCCGCGCTGCGCCGCGTCTACGCCGAGCCCAAGCCGGCCGACCTGTCGCGCACCGTGGTGGTGGTGACCGACGGCTACGTCACCGTCGAGAGCGAAGCCTTTGCCCTGGTGCGCCAGCACCTGGGCCAGGCCAATGTGTTCGCCTTCGGCATCGGCTCGTCGGTCAACCGCCACCTGATGGAAGGCCTGGCCCGCGCCGGCATGGGCGAGCCCTTCATCGTCACCCGCCCGGCCGACGCCAAGGCCCAGGCCGAGCGCTTTCGCCGCGTCATCGAGTCGCCGGTGCTGACCAGCGTCAAAGCCGCGTTTGACGGCCTGGACGTGTACGACGTCGAGCCCGCCCAGCTGCCCGATGTGCTGGCCGAGCGCCCGGTGATCGTGTTTGGCAAGTGGCGCGAGCCGGTGGCGGGTGCGCAGCCCAAGCTGCAGGTCACCGGCCGCGCTGCCGACGGCGCCTACCAGCAGCAGCTGCCCATCGACCTGGCCGCCGCCACGCCCGGCCGCAACGCCGCGCTGCGCAGCCTGTGGGCCCGCCACCGCATCGCCGCCCTCAGCGACGAAGAAGCCCTGACGGGTGGCGACGCCCACAAGGCCGCCATCACCCGCCTGGGGCTGGATTACAGCCTGCTCACCCAGTACACCAGCTTCATCGCGGTCGACAAGGTGGTGCGCAACCCGGGTGGCCAAGGCGCCACCGCCAACCAACCCGGCCCGATGCCCGAGGGCGTGAGCAACCTGGCCGTGGGTGAAGAAGCCAGCGCCCTGGGCGCCGCCGTCAGCAGCACGCCCGAGCCCGCCACCTGGGCCGCGATGTTGGTGGTGCTGGCGGTGTTGGGCGCGCAACTGGCGCGTCGGCAGCGCCGTGGGCCGTTCGCCGGATAACGCCGAACAACTTCAAAAAAGATAGCTACTCAGGAAATATCCACGCCGACCAAGACCGGTTTTGATGTCCAACACACGACCCAAAGGCTTCCCATGTCCCTGATCGTCCGTTCCCCCCGCCTGCTGGCCGCCGGCCTGCGCATCGACCGCGCGCCCGCCGCGCTGTGGCTGGCCTTACAAGCGGCCGCCCTGTGGCCCACATGGCGCTGGATGGCCGCGCGCTGGGCCGATGGCTCGGACGACCCCGTGGGCCTGCTGGCCATCGCCGCGCTGGCCGCGCTGCTGTGGTCGGTGCGGGGCCAGTTGCGCTACACCCCGCGTACGCCCTGGCTGGTGGCGGCGCTGGCCGGCACGCTGGCGGCCACGGCGCTGCGCGGGGCCGTGGCACCGCTCATCACCAGCCTGGTGGCCACGCTGGCACTGGCCTGCGGACTGCTGGCCTTTTTGCCCGAGTCGCGCCGCGGCGCCATGCGCCAGCACAGCGGCGTGCTGTGGCCGGCACCGCGCCACGCCATTGCCGCCGCGCCGGTGCTGGGCCTGGCGCTGCTGGCGCCGCCGCTCATCGCCTCGCTTCAGTTCTACGCCGGCTACCCGCTGCGCGTGGTCACCGCCGAGGCCAGCCGCTGGCTGCTGGGCGCGTGGTTCAGCGTGCAGCGCACTGGCAGCAGCCTGCTGGTGGACGGCCAACTGGTCATCGTCGACGCGCCCTGCTCCGGCGTGCAGATGGCCTGGGCCGGCTACTTCAGCGCCTGCGCCGTGGCGCTGTGGGCGGGGCGTGGCAACCGCAGCTTTCTGCTGCGCCTGCCCCTGGTGGGCGCCTGTGTGCTGGCTGGCAACGTGCTGCGCAACAGCGTGCTGGTGGCGCTGGCCGGCAGCGGCCCCGGCGCCAGCGAGGCCGTGCACCAGGGCGTGGGCCTGGTGGTGCTGGCCGCGGTGGTCGGCGTCATCGCCTGGGGCATGGCGCGGCCCGAGCGCGCCTGAACGTCATCAACCCACAGGAGATTCACCATGAACCGCTTCAACACCTTCGCCCACCGCGTGCTCGGCAAGAGCCTGTTTGGCGCCGCCATGCTGGCCTGCGCGCTGGCCGGCCTGGCCGGCGCAGGCCCTGACTTGGCGCCGCCTGCTGCCCTGGCCGGCGGCGCCGAGTTGCCTACCGACTGGCAGGGCCGGCCACTGCGCCCGCTGGCGCTGTCGCGTGTCGAGCAGCGCTTTGCCGAGCGCTTTCCGGGCCGCATCGCCCGCCTGACCGACGGTCGGCAGATCGTGGTGCTGCGCGATGTGGACCGCCCCACGCGCATGCTGCACCCGGCCGTGGATTGCTACCGCGCACTGGGTTACCGGATCGAGGGCGAGCAACTCGAGCGCGTGTTGCCCCCACGCTCCCCCGCTGACACGTGGTCCGCTGCCCCCCGAGGGGGCCGCACCCCGCCTTCGGGCGGCCGGGCGGCGGGGTGGTCGCCCGTCACAGCGCACGCCACCCCCGCCACGCTGTGGCCGGCTGCCGCTGTGAGCGACATCCAGCGCTGCTTCACCGCCCGCAAGGGCGGCACGGCCCTGCGCGTGTGCGAGCAGATCGAGGACGCGGCCGGCCAGCGCTTTGCCGACACCTCGGCCTGGTTCTGGGCGGCAACCACCGGCCGCTCCACCGGGCCGTGGCGCGCCGTCACGGTGACGCGAGTCGTCGGCACGAGCGACGTGTAACTCAGTAGAGAGGCCTCACGTCGAAATCATTGTTAGGCGCGGTGCGAGGGTCAGCCGGCTCGTAGCGTGCAATTTTAAATCCCGGCTGAATTAGGAGTAATCGATATGGCTAAAGGTAATTCGGGCAATGCAGGTGGCGCGCGTGGAGGCGGTGCTTCCGGTTCGTCGAACGGCCAACGAAGTGGTGGCCAGAGCGCCGGAGGGAGCGGTCGTGGACAGGGCAATGGCGGAGGTTGGCCGAGCACCACAGGAAGCCCGTCGGGCGGCGGCCGGAGCAATGCCGCCCCGCGTAGCGGTGGCAGCAGTAAGTAGTGTTGTGCCCAGCTTAAGTAGCTAAGCCAACAACTGCCGGCACGCTAGATGGCGTGCCGGCAGTTTTGACCCTGCCGAGCCTGAAGGGAGGTTGTTTTCATGATGCCTCAAGCTATCAATGCCAGCTACCGTGGGCTTCTACGACGTCTGCTGCGTCTGGCGCTTGTGTTGGCCGCCGCCGTTATCGTGCTGTCCGGTGCCCTGTGGGCCGGGCTGCGCATTGCCCTGATGCCGCAAACCGGCGAATGGGCCACCGAGATCGGGCGTGGCCCTTTTACCCTGCAGGTCGGCGTGCCGCAGCTGGTCTGGCTGGCCACCACGCCGACCATCGGCGCGCGGTTGCACGGCCTGCGTCTGCGCACGCGCCTGGGCCAACTGCGCCTGGGCTGGGTGCCGGCCGGGGCCGACGGGCCCGAGCCGGTGCTCACCGTGGACTGCGAACCCTGCCGCCTGCCGCTGCCGGCCGCGCTGGGGCAGACCGCGCTGGACGTCCCGGCGGCGCAACTGGCGTTGTCGCGTGAGATCACGCAGGACAACGGCCAGCACCTGCGCGGCACCCTGCTGCTGGGCGCTGTCCGGCCGGACAGCACCGACGCCGTGCTGGCCGCGCGCTGGCAAGCGCGCAGCCAGGGCGCCGGCTGGGCCGTCACCATGGACTGGCCCGACGCCCCCGCGCGCGACTGGCTGGCGCTGCTGGCGCCCGGCCTGCCCGAGCTGACCGTGGCGCGCATCGACGGCCTGATTGGCGCCACGGCCGAGCTGCAACTGCCACGGGGCACGCTGCAGCTGGTCCCGCGCGTCAGCGGCCTGGCCGTCGGCGGCCTGGGCACCGAGGCCTGGGCGCACGCGCGCTCGTCTTGCGGGCCGCACCGGGCGCACGACGCGCGCGGCTGGCTGGCGCGCGCCGTGCTGGCGGCCGAGGACCAGCGCTTTTACGAGCACCCCGGCATCGACCTGGCCGAGCTGCAGGCCTCGCTGGCCCACAACCAGGCGCAGGGCGGCATCCGCCGCGGCGCCAGCACGGTGACGCAGCAACTGGCCAAGCTGATGGTGGCCGGCGACGAGCGCACGCTGAGCCGCAAGCTGCGCGAGCTGCTGTACGCGCTGGAGATCGAGCAGACCCTGGGCAAGGCCCGCATCCTGCAGCTGTACCTGAACATGGCGCCGTGGGGCGAGACGGCCGAGGGCCAGCTGGTGTGCGGCGCCGACGCCGCCGCGCGCCACTACTTCGGCGTGCCGGCCGCGCGCCTGACCGCCCGCCAGTCCGTGACCCTGGCCGCCATGCTGCACAACCCGCGCCGCGAAGCCGAGCGCTGGGCCACCCAAGGCAGCGTCAGCCCCGACCGCCTGGTGTGGATCGCCGAGCAGGTGCGCGGCGTGCCCGGCCGCCAGCGGCGCGCGCTGGTGGCGGTGTTGCGGGCGGAGGCGGATTCAGGCGTGTCGGAGGTGGTGAGCCCGGTGTTGCGTGCCACGCCAGCGGCCGCAGCGATGGGGTTACCCGATCAGAGGGTGGCGAGCCGACCATGACGCCAGTGCGCAGCGCATGGACAGCGGCTTTGCGCTGAGGGTCACGATAGGACGTTGCTGGCGGGATTCGGTCAGGAGCCGCCGAACGATGGCGACCGTTGCGGTCGGCACGAACGACAAGTCAGGCGTCAGCACGAACCAGAGCAGATTGATGGACGTGGATATCAGCTCCGAACTCAGACTCAAGGATGAACTCCGGTTCGGGGCTGAGAGCGAGGAGTGCAACCAATGAACCCCGAGTGCCCGCACTCGGGCCTGTGGTGACGAGTACGTACTCGTTGTGTTGGTAGTCGACTCCGGCGATGTACTCCCGCCAGAGAAAGGCTTGACCGAAGTCAGCACTGCGTGGGTTGAAGGAAGAAGGGATCGCTTCCACCCAAACTGCTTGATTGGGGTGGTGCTCGCGCAGTGTAGATACTGCATCTTCGATGTCGGCGCTCGTGCGGACTGGATGGACGAAGACAGCAAGCTCAATGCCCGAAGCGCGAAGGTGAGCGATCTCCGCCTCGGAGAGAACTTCCGACCCGATCCACAGAGGGTTTGCGTCGCCGCCGGCTTGAACGACGCTAGCGACGCCAGCTCGTGTGATGGCGATATAGGCCACGTTCTGACGCCTAACGATCTGTAGGCTGCACCAACCCGCAGGCTGAATCTGGCGGTAGCGGTCTAAATTGGCCCGACGAAATTGCTGCAAGGGGCTTACAGCCTAGTGGCGCAGCACACGTGATGTAGGTGATTGCAGCACTAAATTCAGTCATGAAATCCGCCATACTGAAGCAGGACATGGTCGATAGCCACTCCGCTTAGTTCAGGTCTCGCGCGCACCGCGCGGGGGCATGCCGGGTGACGCGGTCAACGCACGCGCGCGGACGCCTCGACGGCACAAGACCTGGGTGTGCAGGGCGTCGGTCGACGACCGCCCCGTCGCCCCCCAGTCAGTTCAACACATCCCGAATCGACGCATCCTTGTCGAACTGCGACTTGGCGTAAGGGCACAGCGGCACCACCTTGATGCCGTCCGCGCGCACCCAGGTCACCAGCGCGTTCAGCAGCTCGCGGCCCACGCCCTGGCCGCGCAGCGCGTCGTCGACATCGGTGTGGTCAATGATGATGAGCTGCGGGTTGGTGCGGCTGTAGGTCATCTCGGCCAGGCGCAGGCCGTTCAGGTCAAAAAAGAAGGCGCCGCCCTTGGGTTGGTCGTCGTGCTGGATGGTGTGGGACATGGATTCTCTGAGGTCAGGAAGCGGCGCAGCGCCGCAACTCGGCCCCCGATCTTAGGCGCCTGCCGGCAGCGCGCGCCCGCTGCCCCTGACTTAAACCGGGAGGGCGGTGAGTTCCTGGATGCCTTGGTTCAGGGTTTTGGGCGTGATGGCCCAGCGCCCCGCGTTGCTGTATTCGAAATCCGCACCGACCTCGCCGTTGCGGCCGATGCGCAGCAAACACGCCACCCAGGGCCGGCCCGTGGCGTTGTCGCGTCAGATCACGCAGGACAACGGCCAGCTCCTGCGCGGCATCCTGCTGCTGGGCGCCGGCTGGGCCGTCACCATGGACTTGCCAGACGCCCCCGCACGCGATCGGCTGGCGCTGCTGGCGCCGGGCCTGCCGAGCTGGTCGCGCCGTGCCGACCGGCGCCGAAAGCCGTTACCCTTGGCGCCATGACTGCGCCCCTCGTCTACACCCTGCCCGGCTGGCTGGGCAGCGGCCCCGAGCACTGGCAAAGCCGCTGGGAAACGCGCCACGGCTGCCTGCGCGTGGAACAGCACGACTGGCAGCGCCCCCTGCGCGGCGACTGGAGCGCACGCCTGCAAGACGTGCTGCTGGCCAGCCCACCCGAGCGCCCGGTGCTGCTGGCCGCGCACAGCCTGGGTTGCCTGCTGGTGGCCTGGTGGGCGGCGCACGCGCCCCAGGTCGCCACGCGGGTGCGCGGCGCGCTGTTGGTGGCGCCGCCCGACATCGAACGGCCCGATCTGCGCGAGCAGATCCCCGGCTGGGCGCCGCCGGCGCGCCAGCGCCTGCCGTTTCCGGCCGTGCTGGTGGCCAGCAGCGACGACCCGTACGGCGCCCTGCCCACAGCCAGCCGGCTGGCGGCCGACTGGGGCGCGGCCTTCTACAGCCTGGGCCCGCGCGGCCACGTCAACGCCGACTCCGGCCTGGGCGACTGGGACGAAGGCTGGGCGCTGCTGCAGGGGTTGGCGCGCGGTGAGGCGCTGACCACGCCGCGCCGATGACTTCCCGGGGCCGCTTTCTTCCGGACCGGTCGTCTCCCGGCCGTGGTCGCTGGGTGCGGCCCGCCGAACCCGCCGCACCTCGGGTGCCGGGTGCGCGCCCCCGTATCATTGGACTGGCGTTTCGCCACCGAGTCCCCCGCCATGCCCCCTGACATCGCCGACGACGACCGTCCCCTGAGGCCCCCAGAGCCGGCCGGCGTTTCCAGCCTGCTGACCTGGGTCGTGGCCTTGGCGCTGGCGCTGGCCCTGGTGCTCGGGGCCTTCCAGGCCTACCGGTGGTGGCTTGATGCGCCGCCGCACGAAGCCGGCGCCCCCGAGGCCCAGGCGCCCGCCCCGGCCCAGCCCACCGAGTCGCCCCAGGCCGGACCGGAAGGCAAGGGGGCCCACAGCTGTTTCGTGAACGGCAAATGGATGCGCACCGAGGGCCGCTGTCCGCTCGGCAGCGAGCGTCCCGCCGCGGCGACCCCGGCCCGCGCCGATCTGCCCTTACCGGCGCCCCCGCCCGGCGAGGTCGATTCCGGCCCGCGCGGCGCCTGGTGCGCCTACCTGCTGGCCGAGATCACGCGGCTGGACTTCGAGTTCAAGCAAAACCTGCCGCCGCCCGTGCTGGACCGCATCTCCACCCGCCTGCACACGCTGCGCGCCCGCAACGCCGATGGCGGCTGCCCGGCGCCGCCGCGCGAAGCCGATCTGCGGCCACCCGGCAAGGTGCTGAACGAAAAAGGCAGCGGTTGACGGCACGGCGTGGCGGCGCCTGGTGATTTTTGTTACCTTGGGCGGCCTCTTTCGTTCGTCACCGCCGCGCCGATGTCCGTCCCCCAGCCCCGCCCCGATCCGGCCGAGTCCTTTCTGCGGCCGCCCGAACGCCGCTGGCCGCTGGGGTGGCTGATGCTGCTGCTCATGGTGCTGGGCGCCGTGGCCTTGTACCACTGGCGCCAATCCGCCGCGCCCCTGGCGCGCCCACCCGCCGAACGCGCGCCAGGGGCGCCGGCCCAGCCGCACGGCGCCGCCGCCGGCCGATGCGCGCGCCGCGCCCCGCGCCGCCCCGGCGCCCGACGTCGACGTGGTGACGCGCTGCGTGCAGGCCGGCCGCACCACCTTCACCGACGGCCCCTGCCCGCCCGGCGCGCAGCAAAGCGAAGTGCGGGTGCGGCGCAATCAGAACCTGGCCGATGGTTTTCGCCCGCCGCCGGCCGCTGCGGCCCCCGCGCGGGCCGTGCCACCGCCCCAGGCATGGGCGGCCCCGGCCGCGCCGGCACTTGATCCGCGTGCCGAATGCGCGACCCTGGCGCGCCAGATCGAGCAGTGGGACGCCCTGGCCCGGCGGCCGCAAAGCGGTCAAAGCCAGGACTGGATCACCGCGCGCCGCAACGAAGCCCGCACCCGCCAGTTCAGTTTGCGCTGCTGAGCCTGCGTAAAACCCCCAAATCCGCTACACTATTGGGTTGACGACCGCGTGCGGCGCCCGTGTACCCGTCAGGGGGCACCTGCAGCTTTCCTGATCCGCGCCCTTCGACGCTCGCCGGCTGCCCTGCCGCGCCACCCGCGCGCAGGCGCTGTCTCTGGCTGTCCCCGGCCAGTGCCGAGCCTCTCGTTCGCTGCCTTCGGTCTGCCCCTCGTGTTTTGGCGTCCCTTCCTGTCCGCTCCCGCATGACTTCGTGGCTGGCGCGAGCAATGCCGATCAGGGGTTTTCGCATCAACGCAAAAGGAGTTATCGCATGGCCAAGGAAGAACTGATCGAGATGCAAGGCATCGTCAACGAGGTGCTGCCGGACACGCGCTTTCGCGTCACCCTGGACAACGGGCACCAGCTGGTGGCCTATTCGGCCGGCAAGATGAAGAAGAACCACATCCGGATCCTGGCCGGCGACCGCGTGTCGCTGGAGCTGTCGCCCTACGACCTGAGCAAGGGCCGGATCAATTTCCGTCACCTGGAGCGCCGCGGCCCCCCGGCCGGTGGCGGCGGCCCGCGCCGCCGCTGACCCACGGCAGCACCCTACCCTACCCGCCCTTGCCGGCGGGTTTTTTTCGCCTAACCGCGCGCCTGACGCCGCGCCCGCACGGCCAGGGCCAGGCCGTCCAGCACCGGCACGGTCTGCGCCAGGCTGATGCAGGCGTCGGTCACCGACACGCCGCGCGTGAGCGGCTGGCCGGGCACGATGTCCTGGCGTCCCTCGTACAGGTGACTTTCGATCATCACGCCGACGATGCGCGCGTCGCCCGCCGCCACCTGCCCCGCCACCTCGTGCGCCACGTCGATCTGGCGCTGGTGCTGCTTGCTGCTGTTGGCGTGCGAGACATCGATCATGACCTGCTCGCGCAGGCCGGCGCCTTGCAGCATCGCGCAGGCTGCGGCCACGTCGGCGGGGGCGTAGTTGGGCAGCTTGCCGCCGCGCAGGATGACGTGGCAGTCGTCGTTGCCACGGGTTTCAAACACCGCCGCCTGGCCCATCTTGGTCATGCCCATGAAGGCGTGCTGGGCGCGCGCGGCGACGATGGCGTCGGCCGCCACCTTCACGCCGCCATCGGTGCCGTTCTTGAAGCCGACCGGGCACGACAGGCCCGAGGCCAGCTGGCGGTGACTCTGGCTCTCGGTGGTGCGCGCGCCGATGGCGCCCCAGCTGACCAGGTCGCTGATGAATTGCGGGCTGAGCAGGTCGAGAAACTCGGTGCCCACCGGCAGGCCCAGGGCCAGCAGGTCGAGCAGCAGGCGCCGCGCCATCTCCAGCCCGTCGTTGATGGCGAAGCTGCCGTCCAGGTGCGGGTCGTTGATGTAGCCCTTCCAGCCCACGGTGGTGCGGGGCTTTTCGAAGTACACGCGCATCACCACCAGCAGCTCGTCGGCCAGGCGGTCGGCCTCGGCCTTCAGGTGGCGGGCGTATTCGAGCGCCTGGTCGTGGTCGTGGATCGAGCAGGGCCCGACCACCACGATCAACCGGTCGTCCTGCCCGTGCAGCACGCGCGAGATGGCGGCGCGGCTGGTTTCCACCAGGTCTTGCGCCGCGTCGGGCGTGGGCAGGCGCTCCTCCAGCAGGGCCGGGGTGAGCAGCGGGCGCACCGCGCCGATGCGCGTGTCGTCGATGCGGGTGGTGTCGTGGGTGCTCAGGTCGTGGCGGGCGTTCATGGCCGGGATTATCGGCGATTTCCGGCCTTGGCCGGCGCGAGAAAAGCCCAAGTAGCTATCAATTCAGGAGCATTCTTCAGCCCGGTGGCTGGGCTTCCGGCAAGCGCCTGAGCAGCTGGCGCAGCAGCGTGCGGCTGCTCTGGATGACTTGCGTGCGCCAGGCCGGCGAGGAGGGGTAGAACATCTCGCGGTAGGCCTGCTTGACCGCTTCCTCGTCGCCCGGCGTGGCCCAGCCGTTCTGGAAGCCCTGATTTTCCAGCACCGTGATCTGCAGCGACTTGATGGCGCCCAGCGTGCTTTGGCTGTCCAGCGTGCCGTACTCGAACACCGCCGGTAGGTGCAGCCCGTTCGAGCGCAGCGAACCGATCCAGGAGGTGACGTCGCCGGTGACGGTGTAGAAATCGGCGCCCGAGCCCCAGTCGATCGGGTACTCGCCGAACACCGTCTCCAGGCCCTGGCGCACGCGCTCCTCGCCCGGCGGGTTGAGGAACACGTGCAGCCGCCCACGCGCGCCGTAGCCGGTGTGCAGGTCGATGCTCATCGACATCGGGTAGGCGTTCAGCAGGGTTTTCAGGCGCGGCGCCAGGTCGGCCAGCTGCGGCTCCAGCGCCTGGCCGCCAAAGTAGATGCCGCGCGGGTACTGGTACTGGCCCTGCAGCACCGCCTGGCGCAGCACCGGCATGCCGTGCGCGGCGATCATGCCGACCGAGCGCCACAGGAACAGCTTGTGTTGCCAGTCGTTCAGATTGACTGGTGCCGGCGGGTTGATAAGCGGATCCACCATCGGATAGCCGGCGTTCACCGTGCGGTACAGCGAGGCCGAGGTGCTGGCGTTGCGGTTCAGGTCCACGTTGCGGGCGGTGAAGCGCCGCGACTGCGCGAAGCCCCAGGGATTGAGCGCGTGCAGCAGCAGGATGCCGGTGTCGGCCACCGTCTCGTCGTTCATCAGCTCGCGCATGAACATGCGCTGCACCGCGCTGCCGGTGCCGCCTTCCACGCCGTGCACGCCCGAGGACAGAATCAGCAGGCGCCGGGGCGAGCGCTGAGCCGGCACGTAGACGGCGTCGACGAACAGATCCTGCCCGAAGCCGTTGCTGGCCACCGGCACGGCGAAGCGCTCCACGTCCCGCCAGCGCGCCGCCAGCTGTGCGCCCTGGGTCAGGAAGTCGGCGCGCGCGCCGGCGTAGTCGGGGTGGAAATAGGCCAACGCCGAGGGGTCGGGGGCCACCGCCGGGTCGGCTGGCGCGTACTGGGCGTAACGCCACCCCATCACGCCGCTCACGCCCAGAACGAGTACCAGCAAGGCCAGCAGGGCTCGCCACAGCCAACGCCACATTGCAATCTCCTGAAATGTCACTGCTGCGCACTATAGTCGGGCGCATGAGCGACGCCATCACCCGCCACCTGGCCATCCGTGGTCGCGTGCAGGGGGTGGGCTACCGCGCCAGCCTGCTGGCGCAGGCCCGCCCGCTGGGTTTGCGGGGCTGGGTGCGCAACCGCCGCGACGGCAGCGTCGAGGCCCTGCTGCAAGGCCGGCCCGCGGCGGTGCAGGCGCTGATCGACTGGGCGCGACGCGGGCCGCCGACCGCACGGGTGGACGAAGTGGTGGTTGGCGAGCCGGCCGACGCCCCCCCGGAACCGGACGGGTTCGTGCAGCGCGGTACGGTGTAAAAATCGCCGCTACTGCTTGTTTAGAAAGCCTGGACAGCTATAAAAATTGAAGTGACTGGCGTCAACCGCGGGCGCCCAGCGGCGCCACGCCGATCAGCAGCGTGTGCAGCCAGAACGCGAACGCCGCCCAGGCCACGCAGCCGATCAGCAGCGCCACGGCGCTGGCCGTCAGGGTGCCCGGCGGGTAGACGGTGCCCAAGGCGCGGTCGCGCTGGCGCGCGGCGCGAAAGTCGAGCACGGCCCAGACCAGGAAGGCGCCAAACAGCAGCACATCGGCCAGCGTGCCATTGGCCAGCAGGTGGGCCAAGGCCCAGAGCTTCACGCCCAGCACCATGGGGTGGTGCAGGCGTGCCCGGAGCAGGCTGCGCGGCACGTAGGCGGCGGCGATCAGGATGAAGGCGGCCAGGGTCAGCAGCGCCGCCAGGTGCGCCATGCCGCGCGGCGGCGTCCACAGCACCACCGGCTGCTGGCGCGCCAGCACGTAGCCCCAGCAGATCAGGGCAAAACCGACCAGGGAAACCAGCGAATACAGCCCTTTCCAGGTCCCCTCGCCCAGCCGTGCCCGGGTGCGCGCGCGCCAGCCTTCGGCAAAGATGCGCACGGAATGCGGCCCCAGGAACAAAATCAGGCCAAGAATCAGCACGAGCATGCGGGAATTTCCTCAGGTAGGGGGCCGCGGCGGACCGCGCAGCCGATGGCCCATTATCGGCATGGCGCTCGGGTTCCTGGGCATACTGGCGCCATGAGCCCACCCGACCCCAGCCTCACCGCCACCCTGATCGGCGCCCCCACCGACGTCGGCGCTGGCGCGCGCGGCGCCAGCATGGGGCCGGAGGCGCTGCGCGTGGCCGGCCTGGCCGAGGCCTTGCGCGGCCAGGGCGTGGCGGTGCACGACGCGGGCAACCTGGCCGGCCCGCCCAACCCCTGGCGGCCGCCGGTGGCGGGGTTTCGCCACCTGCCGGAGGTGCTGGCCTGGAACCGCGCCGTGCACCAGGCGGTGGGCGCTGGGCTGGCCGCCGGGCACCTGCCCATTCTGCTGGGCGGCGACCATTGCCTGGCGATCGGCTCGATCAGCGCCGTGGCCCGCCACTGCGCCGCCACCGGCCGGCGGCTGCGCGTGCTGTGGTTCGACGCGCACGCCGACTTCAACACCGCCGCCCTGACCCCCAGCGGCAACCTGCACGGCATGCCAGTGGCCTGCCTGATGGGCCAGGGCCCGGCCGAGCTGGTGGGCCTGGGCGGCTTCTCGGCCGAGCGGCCGGCGCTGCGCGCCGAGGAGTTGCGCCAGATCGGCATCCGCAGCGTCGACGCGGGCGAAAAGCGCCTGGTGCAGGCGGCCGGCATCGAGGTGTTCGACATGCGCTACATCGACGAGCGCGGCATGCGCGGGGCCATGGACGCGGCGCTGATCGGCGTCGACGAGGAGACGCACCTGCACGTCAGCCTGGATGTCGATTTTCTCGACCCCGACATCGCTCCCGGCGTGGCCACCACGGTGCGCGGCGGCCCCAGCTACCGCGAGGCCCAGCTGTGCATGGAGATGGTGGCCGACACCGGCCGGCTTGGCTCGCTCGACATCGTCGAGCTGAACCCCGCCTTCGACGTGCGCAACGGCACGGCGGCGCTGGCGGTGGACCTGGTGGAAAGCCTGTTCGGCAAGAGCACGCTGATGCGCGAGCGCGGCTGATACCGATTGGCGTTCAAACTACAAGAACCGTTCAGGCTGAGCTTGTCGAAGCCCGGCGCGGCGTTTCGACAAGCTCAACGCGAACGGTTTGATGTTTTGAACGCCTTTTGGTAAGAGGCCGCGCCGTGGCCGGCGCGCGTCACCCCTTCCATAACCCGCATTGACGCTACCTCGGGCGCCGCCGCACACTGGCGAACCGACCCGCTCCCAGGAGACTTTCCGTGCACACCTCTTCCCCCCGCCTGTTGTTGGTCTGTGCCTGCGCGACCCTGCTGGCCGCGTGCACCAACCCGCCTTGGAGTGAAGGCGATCCGATGAGCTTTTTCGTCACCAGCGCCAACCCCGGCAAGGGGGCGGATCTGGGCGGGCTGGCGGGCGCCGACGCCTATTGCCAGCGCCTGGCCGACAACGTGGGCGCCGGCCGCAAGACCTGGCGCGCCTACCTGAGCGCCACCCCGGCCGCCGGCCAGCCGGCCGTGAACGCCCGCGACCGCATCGGCCCCGGCCCGTGGGTCAACGCCCGGGGCGCCGTCGTCGCCACCAGCGTGGACAACCTGCACGGCCCCCACAACAACCTGAACAAGCAGACCGCGCTGACCGAGAAAGGCGAGGTGATTTCCGGGCGCGGCGATCCGGTCAACCTGCACGACATGCTGACCGGCGCCACCGACGATGGCCGGGCGCACACCGGCGCCACCGACACCACCTGCGGCAACTGGACCAGTGGTGGCGCCGGTGCGGCCATCGTAGGCCACCACGACCGCATCGGTCTGAACGAGTCGGCGCCCATGAAATCGTGGAACAACTCGCACCCCTCGCGCGCCTGCGACATGGCCTCGCTGAAAGCCACCGGCGGCGGCGGGCTGTTCTATTGCTTCGCCGAGAAGTGATTCCGCTCTTTGAGTCGCACAGCAGGCCAATCCAGGAGGGTGCCGCCGCGCACGGCCGCCCCGAAGCGGCCGGCCCGCCCCCTGGGGGGAGGCGCCGCAGGCGCTTCGGGGGGGTTAAACCTCCAGGTTATCGATCAGGCGCGTGCTGCCCAGGCGCGCCGCGCCCAGCGCCACCAGGGCGCCAGCGCCGTCGCCCGGCTGCGGCGCCAGCAGGTCGGCGCGGCGGCGCAAGGTCAGGTAGTCGGGCTGCCAGCCGCGTGCGGCCAGGGCCTGGCGCGCCGCCGTCTCCAGCGCCGGCGCCTGGCCCGGCAGGTCGGTGCCGGCGGCCAGGCCGGCGTCGGCCAGCTGGCGCAGCGCCTGCGACAAGGCCACGCTTTCGGCGCGCTCGGCGGGGCTCAGGAAACCGTTGCGCGAGGACAGCGCCAGCCCGTCGTCGGCGCGCAAGGTCGGCCCGGCGATGATGTCGATGGGCAGGGCGAACTGCTGCACCAGGCGGCGGATGACCATCAGCTGCTGGTAGTCCTTCTGCCCGAACACCGCCACGCCGTGCGGCTTGCCGGCGAACACCGCGCAAAACAGCTTCATCACCACCGTGGCCACGCCGGTGAAGAAGCCGGGGCGAAATTCGCCCTCCAGCAGATCGGCCAGGTGCGCGTCGGGCAGCACCTTGAAGGTCTGCGGCTCGGGGTACAAATCGGCCTCGCGCGGGGCGAACAGCACGTCGCAGCCGGCGGCTTCCAGCTGCTGGCGGTCGGCCTCGAAGGTGCGCGGGTACTGGTCGAAGTCCTCGTGCGGCAGAAACTGCAGGCGGTTGACGAAGATGCTGGCCACGCTGGCGTCGCCCAGGGTGCGGGCGCGCTCCATCAGCGACAGGTGGCCGGCGTGCAGGTTGCCCATGGTGGGCACGAAGGCCGGGCGCTCGGTGTGGCGCAGCGCGTGGCGCAACTCGGCGATGGTGTGGACGGTGAGCATGGGTGGGACTGTGGGGTGGCGGTGAATCGGCTGGGACGGGTCACCAGGCGTGCAGCGCATCGTCCGGAAAGCTGCCGTCCTTGACGGCGCGCACGTAGGCCTCGAGGGCGCCCTTGACGCTGCCCGCGCCGTCCATGAAGTTGCGCACGAACTTCGGGTTCTTGCCCAGGTTCACGCCCAGCATGTCGTGCAGCACCAGCACCTGGCCGGCGGTGCCGCGGCCCGAGCCGATGCCGATGGTGGCGCAGCGCGTGAGTTCGGTGCTCAATTGGGCCGACAGCGCGGCCGGCACCATCTCCAGCACCAGCATGGCGGCGCCAGCGTCCTGCAGCGCCAGGGCGTGCGCGCGCAGGGTCTGCGCGGCGGCGTCGCCCCGGCCTTGCACGCGGTAACCGCCCAGGGCGTGCACGGTCTGCGGCGTCAGGCCCAGGTGCGCGCAGACGGGGATGCCGCGCTCGACCAGGAAACGCACCGTGTCGGTGGTCCAGCCGCCGCCTTCCAGCTTGACCATGTGCGCGCCGGCCTGCATCAGCACGGCGGCCGAGCGCAGCGCCTGCTCGGGCGACTCGTGGTAGCTGCCAAACGGCAGGTCGGCGATCAGCCAGGCCGTGCCCTGCACGCGGTACAGGCCGCGCGCCACGCTCTCGGTGTGGTGGCGCATGGTGTCCAGTGTTACGCCCATGGTGCTGGGCAGGCCCTGGCACACCATGCCGAGCGAATCGCCGACCAGCAGGCATTCCACCCCCGCCGCGTCGGCCACGGCGGCAAAGGTGGCGTCGTAGGACGTGAGCATGGTGATCTTCTCGCCGGCTTCGCGCAGTTGCGCCAGGCGCGGCAGGCTGATCGGCTTGCGCTGCGGCAGCGGCGAGGCCGGCGGCAGCGTGCCGTAGGGGGAACCGGGTGAGGTCGAGGGAGCGGTCATGCGTATCTCCTGTCGCGGAAAAAGTCGCGGCCAGTCTAGCCGCTGCCGCGCGGCGGGCCCAGGAGCGCGGAAAAACCCACGCGCCGGTGCTACATTGAGCGCATGGTTTCCTCGCCCCGCCGCCACCCGCTGACACCGGCCACGTCCGCCGTGTCGGTGCGCGTCTGGCGCGCCGCGAATCCGCCCCCGCCGGCTTTCGTCGCGCCGGTGGCTGGCGTGCATCCGCCGCCAAGCGCCACCGCCCTGAGCTGAGCTGTCGGCTCGGCCCCTCCCGCGCAGCCCCGCTGAGTGGTTCTCACCTGCCGCCCGCACCGAGCGAGCGGCCGGGGCCTGTGTGTTCGTGCGTTCGACAGATGGGTTGCCATGACTTCCTCGACTACTTCCCCCTCTTCCTGGGCGGCGCCCGCCGCCATGTCCGCGTTCGTGCTGCTGTGGGGCAGCGCGGCCATCTTCACCCGCTGGGGCTTGGACCACGCCTCGGTGTTCGCGCTGCTGATCCTGCGCTTTGCGCTGGCCTTGGCGGCGCTGCTGCTGGTCGGCTGGCGCGGCCGGCGCTGGCTGCCGGCGCCCGGCACGCGCTGGCAGGTGGCCGGCACCGGCCTGCTGATGATCGGCTGCTACTCGATCTGCTACTTCCAGGCCATGGCGCACGGCATCACGCCGGGCCTGCTGGCCACGCTGCTGGGCGTGCAGCCGATCCTGACGCTGCTGCTGACCGAGCGCCGCTTCGCCCCCAGCCGCCTGCTGGGCCTGCTGTTGGCGCTGGCCGGCCTGGCGCTGGTGGTGTACCAAAGCCTGGTGCGCGCCGAGCTGTCCGCGCTGGGCCTGGTCTTCGCGCTGGGCGCGCTGCTGTGCACCAGCTTCGGCGCGCTGCTGCAAAAGCGCATCCAGCAGGCGCCGGCCCAGGTGCTGCCGCTGCAGTACGCGGTGAGCCTGCTGCTGTGCCTGGCCTGGCTGCCGGCGGAGCCGTTCCATTTCCGGTCCGAGCTGGGCTTCTGGGTGCCGCTGCTGTGGCTGGGGCTGGTGATCTCGGTCGGCGCGCAACTGCTGCTGTACCGGCTGATCCAGGGGGGCAACCTGGTCAACGTCACCAGCCTGTTCTACCTGGTGCCGGTGGTGACAGTGGTGCTGGACCAACTGCTGTTGGGCCATGTGATGCCGCGCCTGGCCCAACTGGGGCTGCTGACGATCCTGATCGGGTTGGGCCTGGTGTTTCGACCCCGGCGGAGCTGAATAATTCCTGTTTTAATAGCTATTCAGGAAATATCCGCGCCGACCACGCGGTGATTTGACCAAGAAACGTGGCGCCGTCCGGTGTCAACGGGCTTCGGCCGGGGGCTGGCGTCGGTGGCGGCGAGAGCACGTAGGCGTCGTCCTCGCTCCAGCGCCTGGCGCGGGCGGTCCTTCAGGCGTGCGAACAACAGCGTCCGGCCTCCGCGGTTGAAGGCCTCGGCCATCTCGCCGAGCGCCTCCACGGTGCTGCTGTCCAGGTCGTCGCACATCTCCATGCTCAGCACCAGCACGCGCGTTTGCTCCCGCCGGGCGCGCTCGCGCTCGCGCACCCGTGCCAGCACCCGTTCGGCGTGGGCGAAGAACAGCGGCTCTTCGGGGCGCATCAGCAGCACGCCGGGCGGGGCGCCGGGGCTGGCGGAGGGCTTTTTTCTTACGCGGCCTCGGCAAGTGCCAGGAAATTTTTGCTCCTGATTAGGTAGCTAACTAGGCTGTGTCTATAACGGGAAATGCCTGTTTTGAACCAGAAAATGAAGGAAGCAAGTTCTCTCACCTCGGCGGCAGGGTGCCACTGCTCTTAGCCTCTTTCATCGCTGCGTAGGGGCGCGTTTCGTGCTCCTCGGCAACCGCCACAGGCAGTGCCCAGCGAAGGAGCGGTTTGCGCTCATGTCGGCCCGCTTGCTGCAGGAGTTTGAGCTGGCGCAGACCGATGCGGTAGGCGGTGGGGCGGGTCCGCTCTCCGCAGCGCAAGTGCGATCAATGTCGAGACGCACTCGACGCGCAGCAAGCCGGGTTCAGACCATGTGTCTAGAGCTTTAATTCCTGCGCCAAGGCAATTATCCCCGGCTCAATATTTTCATCCTCTATGGAGGAAAATCCCAGTCGGAAAAAATTCTTGGGCGGTGAAGCGGTAGAGAAAAAATCTTCCCCAGCATCAAATAATACGCCCCCCTGCATGGCGCGTTCTCGCGCCGTGCTCATATCCGTGCCCTCGGGAGCGCGCAGCCACAAAGCGGAACCTCCTGATGGGGGGTTGAACCGAACTTCCGGTAAATACCGAACGGCAGCATCGGTGATCAACTTGGCACGCTTCTGGTAGGCGGACGACAGGCGATTTATCAGGGAGTCATAATACCCAAGAGAGATGAACAATGCCGCCAATCTCTGGTTGTTCGCTGGAGGGTGCCGCAAAATCAGCCGACGAAGAGCTCTGAGTTCTTTTATTACCGATTTGTCGGCCACAATAAATCCTATGCGTAAACCTGCAGCCAGGGTTTTGGACAGGCTCCCTACATAAATCACCCGTCCTTCCGAATCAAATGACTTGATCGCAGGGGTGGGGCGTTGTTTGTCGAAAAGTATTTCGCTTTCATAGTCGTCCTCCACAATCACGAAGTCTTGGCTGATGGCCGCCTCCAGAAGGGCCGCGCGAGCGGAATGCGGCATCACTGTGCAGGTTGGATTCTGATGGTTGGGCGTGACGAAAACGTAATCGCATCCGGATAGGTTGTCGTCAACATTTATGCCCTCCTTCAGAACTGGAATGGAACGAAACGGGATTTCTGACAGATAAAACAAATTCCTCAAATCCGGGTACCCAGGCTCCTCGATGCCAACCAGCTTCGCATGCTTTCGAATAAATATACTGAGCAGGTACATGGCTTGCTGAGACCCGAGGGTCACGAGAATCTCGTCGGCATTCGCCCAAATACCGCGCCTGGGCAGTACACGTTTTTGAAGTTGCGTGATGAATGTGGGATCGTCCCGGTCGGTGAGATCGCCCACCCAGTCGCGAATGCTCATGCGCCGCACGGCGAGTTCGCACACCTCACGCCACTGAGCGGAGGGGAACAGGCTGGGGTCAAACTGGCCAAAAACAAAGGGGTAGCGGAACTGTTGCCAATCCGGCGGCTTGACGACCTGGCGGAACGACGACGCCCGCGCCGCGATCTTGTGTTCCCAGCACATGCCACCAGCCCCGTCGCGTTGCTGGCCCGATGGTGGCGTGAGACTGCTTGTCTCGCCAAGCGGACGGCTGACGCGATGCCCACTTGCCGCGTCCGCAACCAGGTAGCCCTGCTGGGCGAGGCTGTCGTAGGCACGAACGACGGTGTTGCGACTGACCTGGAGTGCGCTGGCAAGCGCGCGCGTCGAGGGGATCGGCGAGTCGGGAAGCAGTCGGTTGTCCAGCACCGCCTGAACGATGGCCTCCCGTATCTGCACGTGAAGGGGCCGGCTTGCGTTGCGTTCGAGCGGGCACAGCTGCTCCCATGGCATCTGATCTTGAGGTTTCAATACGGTAGCCCTCCTCTGAGAGGTCCAGTTTTCTGCGGCGGTGGAGCCAGTTGAACACAAATGAAAATGGGCTGTTAGATTGGCGGTGGCCGCCTGCGAAAGGGCGGCAAGAAATGTCCAAATACCCAAAGGAGACAACCGAGTGAACTACCGCCTAGCGATCATTACCACGATTTTTTCATTATTTGGCACGAATGCCTTGGCGCAGTCAACCGCAGGCAGTACATCATTTCCAGAAAAAGGACGTCAAATTAACGTGGTGGTGCCTTGGGGCGCGGGCGGAATGATTGATCTGCTGGCACGAACTCTGTCGAGAGCCTGGGATCAAAAATGGGGCACCGCATCGATTGTGATCAATAAACCAGGGGCTGGTGGTCAGTTGGGCATATCCGAAATGCTGAGGCAAAAGCCCGATGGCTATACGGTTGCGTTTGCCCACGGATTTGATACCCAGATGACCTATCTGGACGCAACCGTAAACGCTCCGTATTCGAGAAGCAGTCTGGAGTTTATAGGTTTGGCACAGCGAACCCCAGAGGTTTGGGTGGTGAGGGCAGACAGCCCATTCAAGCGCGCCGAAGACTTCTTCAACGCCGTGAAAGCAAATCCTGATGGCATAAATTTCGGCGCTACTTCCAGCCGCAGCACGGCCATCATCTACGCGCAGAAAATAAAAGAGAAATTTGGGGCTGGGGTGACCTTGGTGCCGCATGCAGATGTTCCGTCGACAATAAACTCCTTGCTCGGTGGCAATATTGACATCGCCATGTCAAATGCGGCCGTGGCGCACCCTTACGTCAAATCTGGAAAATTGCGCGTGTTGGTGGTTGCCGGCGCAAAACCATCCAAGTATTTCCCTGGGGCAGAGACCAGTGCGCAAGCCGGCCTGGAGTTGCCGGATTTGAATTACACCGGCATCGCGCTGCCCAAAGGAACGCCTCCACATGTGGTGGCCGCGTGGGCGAACATGCTGAAGGACATTGTGTCAGACCCGAAGATCAAAGCGCAGATGGACGACATGGCCGTCAATCTCGACTATCTGTCGCCAGCGGACTTCAAGAAACTCTGGGTACAAACCGAAGACTATGCCGCCACCGTCCTCAAAACCATTGGAACGGGTGTCAGGCCAGTCAACTGACAGACAGTCGGGGCGAGAGCCAAGTTTTCAAAAGCTATGGATGAAAAGATGAAAAGCACTGCAGACGCAAACCATGACTCGCCCTTGGCGGTAAGCTGGGACAGAGACGAGATCATCAGGCTGCGTGATACGTACTACGCCACAACGCAGCGTGCATTCGTGCCCTACAAGAAGCCCCTCATACTCAAGCGAGGCCAAGGGCAGTACATCTGGGACGAACACGACAAACGCCTCATTGATCTGCTGGGAATGAATTTATGCATCAGCGTTGGCCATTCACACCCGGCGGTCGTCCGTGCAGTCCAGGAGCAAGTCGCGCAGTTGACCCACTGCACCACGATGTTCTACCACCCCGTTCCGGCACATTTTGCCGAGGAGCTTGCTGCCACCATGCCGGCGGGCCACGAGTGGGTGGTTCATTTCACCAACTCCGGATCAGAGGCGGTTGATTTGGCTCTGATGATGGCCAGGGCGTACACGAAAAATTCCGACGTGGTTTCGCTGCGCAACTCCTACCATGGGGCGACCTACGGCGCACAAGGCGCGACCGGCGTACAAGGATTTCGGCACAACGTTGGGCAAATACCGAATATTACCTTTGCAGCAGAACCCAATCAATACAGAGGCATATTTGGTGAAGGAACAGATCCTTACCTTGATGATCTGGACCGAACAATTTCATACACTACCTCTGGCAAGCTGGCGGGCATGATCATTGAAACCGTGCAAGGATATGGCGGAATCATTCCCATGCCCCCAGGGTACATGAAAGGTGCATTTGATCGAGTCAGAGCCGCTGGCGGCCTGGCCATCGTCGACGAGGTGCAAAGTGGCTTCTGCAAAACAGGGGAGGCCATGTGGGGTTTCGAAGCCGAAGAGGTGGTGCCAGATATCATTATTCTGGGAAAAGGGATCGGCAATGGAATTCCACTGGGCGCCTTGGTGGCAAAGAAACACGTTGCAGACGCGATGGATGGAAAATTTCTATTCCATACCTACGGTGCCAACCCCGTGGCATGTGCGGCGGGTCGCGCCGTGCTGCAAGTAATCGCGCAAGAAGGGCTTCAAGAGAACGCCAAGAAGGTCGGCGCTGAGCTCAAGACCCGGCTCCTTGAGTTGAAAGAAAAATACCCAATTATTGGTGATGTCCGAGGTAAAGGGTTCATGCTCGCCATCGAGCTGGTAAAGGACCGAGTGACGAAGGAGCCCGCACCAGAAGAGACGGAGTTCGTATTTGAGCGAACAAGAGAGCATGGCTTGGTGATGTCCAAGTCGGGGACCTACAGAAATGTGCTTCGCATGGTCCCTCCTCTGTGTCTGTCGATGGATGACGTCGAACCGGTTGTCCAGGCGATGGACCGTAGTTTTTCCGATCTGATGGCGAAAAATTAATGGTGAGGCAGCAATAGGGTCCTTGCGGGCCTGAGCCCGTAATTTTCTTTGACCTGATCTAGGGAAAATATTTGAATACACGGCAAATGGCCTATTTGGATATCAAAGAGAAAATTCCGGTGACCATAGTCGGCGGTTACCTTGGATCTGGAAAAACGACATTGATCAATTTCTGGATAAAGGGAAGTGAAAAATTTAAATATGCGGTTTTGGTCAATGATTTTGGGCAAATCAATATTGACGAGGTACTGCTGTCGTCAGGAGATGGTCTGGTCATAGGCCTGTCGGGTGGGTGTATTTGTTGCAGCATCGGCAGCGATCTCATGTCCGCGCTGGATCAATTGAGTGCGTACCATGAGGCTATTGACGGGGTGGTCCTTGAGGTCAGTGGTGTGGGTCTGCCCAAGGCGATCTCTGCCGCAATTGAGTTGGACGGAAGATACCATTCTAAGGATATTGTCTGCGTTGTCGATTCAAATCGGGTGGGTCGGCAGATCAAGGATCCATACATCGGCGACACTGTAAGGGCTCAGCTCGATCAGTCGAGCAGCATATTTATGTCGAAGCTGGATCTTCTGGACGCCCAGGCGCGCGAGAAGGCGCGTGCATTGGTGGAACAGCTGGCCCCCGATCGAAGGTGGTTGTCGCATTGCGATGTGCCCGGTTCGATGGAAACCCGAGAGGTGAATCAATCATCCCAGGATTTTGATGCCGCGAAATGGTTTAATCCCGTCCCGCAAGATTTTGCAAGCGAGAGTTTTGAGCTGGCGCGTGCCATTGACGAGGATTCGTTGCGTGACTTTTTGAAGCAAACGGGACGTCATTTGTTGCGGATAAAAGGCGTATTTCAATTGACCTCTGGAAAAGTTGTATTGCTCCAGGGCGCCAACGATTTTATTGACATCTGTGAATGGCGCGGCACGTGGGGTGGCGTCGGTCGCCTTGTCTATATTCATCATCGAGATTGGACGGAGAGCTTGAACTTCAAGAGAGAGCTTTCGGCGCTCATGGAAGCCAGCCTGTAACTCCAACTTTTCTCGATACACCATCCTCGGGAGTCTTGCGTGAGCACCACTACTATTTATCCGGCGAAACGAATTATCACGATGAACCCCAATAGACCAGTGGTCGAAGCGGTTGCGGTTCGAGATGGACGAATTCTTGGCGCTGGATCTGTCAAGGAATTGCAGACGTGGGGCGATTTCGAGGTGGATGACCGCTTCATCGACAAATTTATTCTCCCTGGCTTTGTCGAGGGGCATTGCCATGTTTCCGCCGGGTCGTTGTGGCGCTTTGCTTACGTCGGCAGCCACAGTTGCACGGGTCCCAATGGAAAAATTTGGTCACCCGTAAAATGCTTAGAAGATCTGATTGTCCGTATCCGGGAGGCAACTCCCGATAAGCCGACGGCGTATGTTGGTTGGGGGTTTAATCCGGCATCACTGACCGGATTCAGCTGTTCTCGGCAGGATCTTGACCGGGTCAGTCTGGAATACCCTGTCGTGGTGTTGCATGCGAGTCTCCACATTGCGAGCGTCAACACCAAAGCACTTGAAATTGCTGGATACCTTAGGCAAGGAATAGATCACGAAGGCATTCCGCTCGGACCGGATGGATTGCCCATGGGTGAGTTGCGCGGGCCTGACGCCATGCACCGCGTGACAGAATTTTTGGGTCTGAATGGATTGATGCTGTCCGCGGATGAACAAGGTATTCGTACGTTTGGTCAGCTGTGCGTTCGCAATGGCGTGACAACGGCGGCAGATCTGGCCAATCCGCTGGATGCCGACGCGACAAATGCGCTTTTGCGCATCGGTAACGAGGAAGATTACCCGGTCCGTATTGTTTCGATGCTGCGTCTCCTCAATGCAAGTCCTGAAGGGGTTGTTCGGAGAGCCGTGGAATTGCGGGATCTGGGAAGTGATCAGATTCGTTTCGGATTTATCAAATTGGTGCTTGATGGCTCCTTGCAAGGCTTTACCGCACGATTGCGCTGGCCTGGTCACTATAATGGCGCACCCAGCGGAATGTGGTATACGGCGCCGGAACAAATTACCGAGATATTGTCCAGGGCTCTGGAAGCCGGGGTTGGGGTTCATATCCATACCAACGGCGATGCCGCCACGGAGTTGGCGCTAGATTGTATGCAGGTGGCGCTAAAAAAATCCCCCTGCTTGGGCCATCGATTCACCATTCAACATGCGCAGCTGGCCACCCAGGCCCAATTCGCTCGGATGCGAGAATTGGGTTTGTGTGTGAATTTATTTGTGAATCACATCTACCATTGGGGAGAGTTTCATAGAAAGGAAACTCTTGGACCGGAACGCGCAGAGCGTATGGATGCCTGCGCCAGTGCGTTGGCCGAAAGGGTGCCCTTGGCGATCCATTCCGATGCACCGGTCACGCCGCTCTCACCTTTGTTCACGGCGTGGTGTGCCGTGAACAGAGTCACTGATACTGGGAGAGTTTTGGGGGAAGCGCAGAGAATTTCGGTTCATCAGGCGTTGAGTGCCATTACGCTGGGCGCTGCATACACACTGAATCTGGACGGCGAATGCGGCTCCATCGAATCCGGGAAGCGTGCCGACTTGGCCATTCTTTCAGAGGACCCGACGGAAGTGGAGCCCATGGGTTTAAAGGACGTGGGCGTCGTGGGAACTGTTCAGAATGGGCGGGTATTTTTGAACTAGAGGCGGTGTCCTTCGGGTCGCTCCTGCCGTTGTGGTCAGCCTGCCGAGAATTGCGCCGAGAAAAGACCGATTCAATCCAGCGGCAGCGCCCCGCTGCTCTTGACCTCTTCCATCACCGCGTAGGTGCGCGTTTCGCGCACCCCGGGCAACTGCCACAGCACCTGGCCAGCGAAGGCGCGGTAGGCCGCCATGTCGGCCATGCGGGTCTTCAGCAGGTAGTCGAAACCCCCGGCCACCATGTGGCACTCCAGGATCTCCTCGTGCACCTGGGCGGCGGCGCGAAAGGCGTCGAACATGCCAGGCGTGGTGCGGTCCAGCAGCACCTCGACGAACACCACCAGGCCGCGGCCCAGCTTGTCGGGGTTCAGGCGCGCGTGGTAGCCCAAGATGACCTCCTCGCGCGTCAGGCGCTGCACGCGCGCCAGCACGGCGGTGGGCGACAGGCCCACGGTGTCGGCCAGCTTCTGGTTGCTGATGCGGCCATCTTGCTGCAAAAGTTTGAGCAGGCGCAGATCGATGCGGTCGAGGGCATGGGCGGATTCGGGCATGGGCCGAATGATCCACTATTAGATGGCCTAAATACAGATAAAAATTTATCATTCAAAGCGAAACAATCGCGTATTGCTCGGCCCATTGGGGGTTGGCCAACTTTTTGCACCACCGCACCATGACCGTTTCCAGCGCGCCCGAATCCCTTTCCTCGCCCTTGGGGCCCTTGCTGGCCGAGCTGGCCGAGCTGGCCCCGCAAGGCCCGCTGCGCGATGCCATCACCTCGGTCACGCGCCGGCCGGAGCCGGAGGCGGTGCAGGCCCTGCTGCCGCTGGCGCGCCTGCCCCTGGCCCAGACCGAGGCGACGCAGCAACTGGCGTACCGCCTGGCCGAGGGCCTGCGCCAGCGCGGGCGCCAATCGGGGCGCGCCGGCATCGTGCAAGGGCTGCTGCAGGAGTTCGCCCTGTCCTCGCAGGAGGGCGTGGCGCTGATGTGCCTGGCCGAGGCGCTGCTGCGCATCCCCGATGCGGCCACGCGCGACGCGTTGATCCGCGACAAGATCAGCCAGGGGCAGTGGCAGGCACACCTGGGGCAAAGCCCGTCCTTGTTTGTCAACGCCGCCGCCTGGGGGCTGTTGCTGACCGGCAAGCTGGTGGCGACGCACAGCGAATCTTCGCTGGGCAGCTCGCTCACGCGCGTCGTCGGGCGTGGCGGCGAGCCGCTGATCCGCAAGGGCGTGGACATGGCCATGCGCATGATGGGCGAGCAGTTCGTCACCGGCGAGACCATTGGCGCGGCCTTGAAAAACGCCCGCGTGCGCGAAGCCCAGGGTTTTCGCTATTCGTACGACATGCTGGGCGAGGCGGCATTGACCGACGCCGACGCGCTGCGCTACCTGCGCAGCTACGAGGAAGCCATTCACGCCATCGGCCAGGCCGCGGCCGGGCGCGGCATTTACGAGGGGCCCGGCATCTCGATCAAGCTGTCGGCCCTGCACCCGCGCTACAGCCGCGCGCAACGTGGGCGCGTGCTGACGGAGCTGTACCCGCGCGTGCGCGGCCTGGCCGAGCTGGCTCGGCGCTACGACATTGGCCTGAATATCGACGCCGAGGAGGCGGACCGGCTGGAGCTGTCGCTGGATCTGCTGGAAAAACTGTGCCACGAGCCCACGCTGGCGGGCTGGAACGGCATCGGCTTCGTCATTCAGGCCTACCAGAAGCGTTGCCCGGCGGTGATCGACTTCGTCATCGATCTGGCGCGCCGCACCGAGCGCCGGCTGATGGTGCGGCTGGTCAAGGGCGCCTACTGGGACAGCGAGATCAAGCGCGCCCAAGTGGATGGCCAGCTCGACTACCCGGTCTACACCCGCAAGCCGCACACCGATTTGAGCTACCTGGCCTGCGCGCGCAAGCTGCTGGCGGCGCCGGAAGCGGTGTTTCCGCAGTTCGCCACCCACAATGCGCAGTCGCTGGCGGCCATCGTGCAGATGGCCGGGCCGAACTACTACGCCGGGCAGTACGAGTTCCAGTGCCTGCACGGCATGGGCGAGCCGCTGTACGAGCAGGTGGTGGGTCGCGTGGCCGACGGCAAGCTGGGCCGGCCCTGTCGTATTTACGCCCCGGTGGGCACGCACGAGACGCTGCTGGCCTACCTGGTGCGGCGCCTGCTGGAGAACGGCGCCAACACTTCCTTCGTGAACCGCATCGCCGACCCCGAGGTGCCGATCGAGGCGCTGATTCAGGACCCGGTGGCGCAGGTGGAGCAACGCGCGGCCGAGGAAGGCACGCTGGGCGCGCGGCACCCGCGCATCCCGCTGCCCGAGGCGCTGTACGGCACGGGCCGAGCCAATTCGCGCGGCGTGGACCTGGCCGATGAGCACGGTCTGCGGGTGCTGGCGACACAAGCCCAGGCCGCCAGCGCGCCGATCCACGCCACACCGCTGCTGGCCGCCGATGCCGTGCCGGACGCCGCCGAGCCGGTGCGCAACCCGGCTGAGCACCAGGACTTGGTGGGCCAGGTGAGTGCCGCCTCAAGCGCCGACGTGGCCCAGGCGCTGGCCGCCGCCACGGCCTTTGCGCCCACCTGGGCCGCCACGCCACCTGCTGGGCGCGCCGCCAGCCTGCTGCGCGCCGCCGAGGCGCTGGAGCGCGACCACGCCGAACTGATGGGCGTGCTGGTGCGCGAGGCCGGTAAAACCTGGGCCAATGCCATCGCCGAGGTGCGCGAGGCGGTCGATTTCCTGCGCTACTACGCCGAGCAGGTGACGCAGCAGTTCGACAACGCCAGCCACCTGCCGCTGGGGCCGGTGGTGTGCATCAGCCCGTGGAATTTTCCGCTGGCCATCTTCACCGGCCAGGTGGCGGCGGCGCTGGCGGCCGGCAACGTGGTGCTGGCCAAGCCGGCCGAGCAGACGCCGCTGATCGCCTACGAGGCCGTGCGCCGTCTGCACGCCGCCGGCGTGCCGCGCGCCGCGCTGCAGCTGTTGCCGGGCGACGGCGCCAGCGTCGGGGCGGCCTCGGTGGCCGATGCGCGTACCCAGGGCGTGATGTTCACCGGCTCCACCGAGGTGGCGCGCCTGCTGCAGGCGCAGCTGGCCGAGCGCCTGAATGCCGATGGCCAGCCAGTGCCGCTGATCGCCGAGACCGGCGGGCAGAACGCCATGATCGTGGACTCCTCCGCCCTGGTCGAACAGGTGGTGCAGGATGTGATGCAGTCGGCCTTCGACTCGGCCGGCCAGCGCTGCTCGGCGCTGCGCGTGTTGTGCCTGCAGGACGACGTGGCCGAGCGCACCCTGGCCATGCTCAAGGGCGCCATGGACGAGGCGGCGCTGGGCAACCCGGTGGCCCTGGCCACCGACATCGGGCCGGTGATCGACGCCGAGGCGCAGCGCGGCATCCAGCGCCACATCGACGCCATGCGCGCGCGCGGCCATGCCGTGCACCAGTCCGCGCGCGGGTTGGCGCAGGCCGAGGGCCGGGGCAGCTTCGTGCCGCCGACCTTGATCGAAATCGGGCGCCTGGACCAACTGCAGCGCGAGGTGTTTGGCCCCGTGCTGCACGTGCTGCGCTATCCCCGGGCCGGGCTGGACGCGCTCATTGACCAGATCAACGCCACCGGCTACGGCCTGACGGCGGGCGTGCACACCCGCATTGATGAAACCATTGCCCGCGTGGCGGCCCGCATCGAGGCCGGCAACCTGTACGTCAACCGCAACATGGTCGGCGCCGTGGTTGGCGTGCAGCCGTTTGGTGGCGAGGGCCTGTCGGGCACCGGACCGAAGGCGGGTGGGCCGCTGTACCTGCTGCGCCTGCTTACCCGCCGCCCGGCCGGTGCCGCCCGCCTGGCGGTGCAGGCCAGTGGCGTCGATGAGCCGGTGCGGACCGGCGCCGCCGTCCGATCATCCCCTGCGGTGCTGTTGCGGGAGTGGCTGCACGACCAGGGCGAGGGCGGGCTGGCTGAACAGGTGGCGCGCCTGTTGGCCCAGACGCCTGAGCCGGCGGCGCGCGTGCTGCCGGGGCCCACTGGCGAGCGCAATCTGTACAGGGTTGTGGGGCGTGAGCGCGTGCTGTGCCTGGCCGGCGCGGACGCCGACCGCTGGGTGCAGCTGGCCGCGGTGCTGGCGGTGGGGGCGCAGGCGGTGTGGCCGGCCTCGGCACAGGCCGACTGGGCGCGCCTGCCGCCCGAGTTGCAAAGCCAGGTGGCGGTGGCGGCCGACTGGCAAGCGCCGCAGGTTCGCTTTGATGCCGTGCTGTTGCACGGCGCGCCGCAGGAGGCGCGGGACGTGGCGCGCGCGCTGGTCGATCGGCCGGGGCCCCTGGTCGGGCTGACGGCGCTGCCGCCGGGAGCCGCCGACATTCCCCTGGAGCGCCTGCTGATCGAGCGCGCCGTCAGCACGAACACCGCGGCGGCGGGCGGCAACGCCAGCCTGATGACGATGGCGTGACGTCGCGCGGCATCGGTTGGTGGCACCGTGGGGCGGTCGCCGTCCCGCTAAACCGCCGAAACGGGGTGTCACCGGCCCGATCAGGAGCGCCGCAGGGGGTGAATGCGTGCGCGATGCTGCCAGGTGCCCGTGTGTTCGCGCTTCGGCACGCTTTCCGCAACCGGTGCGACTGGACCCGATTTCTGGGCCTTGGCGGCCTAGCAAATCCCTGGGTGAGTCCCCATTAATTTTTGTATTACGAAAAAAACGAGGAAGGAAAAGTCAGAAATAGTTGGCGTTTTTGTAGGATGAGAACATCAATTGTGTCGAGAAGGTGAAGGATTGCTCGTTTAACAACTAGAAACACTTGTCACCATGCCATACCCGCCCTAGATTCGGGGTAACCACTAGTGTGCAGGCGGCGAAAGCGCCGCCGACGCCCGCAAAGCGGTACCGCACACAAGGGGGTCATGACATGGAACGCATTCTTCTCATCTCGGGCACACGCCCGGAAATCATCAAGCTGGCGCCGCTGTACCATACGCTGCGGGCCTCGGAGTGGGCGCGGCCGGAGTGGCTGCACACCGGCCAGCACGGCGACATGGCCGCGCAGATGCTGGACGGCTTCGACATCCAGCCCGACATCAGCCTGGAGCGCCAGGGTTCGTCGCTGCTCGACTTCAGCACCGGCGCGCGGACCCAGATTGACGCCGTTCTGCAGCGCCAGCGCTATTCCGCGGTGGTGGTGCAGGGCGACACCGAAAGCGCCTTCATCGGCGCCCTGACCGCCTTCTATCACCAGGTTCCGGTGGCTCACGTCGAAGCGGGCCTGCGCACCTACAACCTGGGCCGGCCCTTCCCGGAGGAGGGCTTGCGCCAGATGATCGGGCGCATCGCTCGCGCCCACTTCGCCCCCACCCAGGGTGCTGGTGACGCGCTGCGCGCCGAGGGCGTGCCGGCCGAACGCATCTGGATCACCGGCAACACCGTGGTGGACGCCCAGCAGTGGGTGTGCCAGCACCGGGGTATTCATCGCCGGGTGAGCGGGCGGGGCCACCTGTTGGTCACCATGCACCGGCGCGAAAACTGGGGCAGCGACATCGAGGACGTTTGCCGCGCCATCGCCACCATCGCCAAGGAAGACCCTGGCCTGAACGTGCTGTTTCCGGTTCACCTGAACCCGGTGGTGCGTGAACCGGTGTTTCGTTTGCTTGGAGACTTGCCAAACGTCAAATTGACCGATCCATTGAACTACCTGGAGATGCAGCAGGCCCTGGCCGATGCCTGGGTGGTGCTGACCGATTCGGGCGGTTTGCAGGAAGAGGCCCCCACCTTCGGCGTGCCGTTGCTGGTGCTGCGCGAGGAAACCGAGCGCCCCGAGGCCGTGGAGGCCGGTTGCGCGATTCTGGTTGGCACCAAAACGTCGGCCATCGTTCAGGCGCTGCGCCGGCTGGCCCAGGACCAACTGGCTTACCGCCGCATGCAGCGTGCTGGCAATCCGTTTGGCGATGGCACCGCCGCACGGCGCATCGCCGATCAAATGGCGGTCGAGCTGGACGCCCGGTCTTCATCCCGAAAAGGGGCGTGATCGCATGTGGGGTGTTGATCTCTTCACGACTTACCTCTATGCACTGAGGGCGATTGCCTTCGGCCTGGCGGTGGTCGTGTGTCTGAGCAGCCTCGACGACCTGTTCATCGACGTGGTCTACTGGTCGCGTCGGGTGTGGCGCGCGCTCACGGTGTACAGCCAGCACCCCCGCATGACCGTGGAGCAGCTGCGCGCCATCGATGAGAAGCCGCTGGCCATCATGGTGCCGGCCTGGCAGGAGCACGGCGTCATCGACCGCATGGCGGAGCTGGCGGCGACCACGCTGGACTACGAGAATTACCACATCTTCGTCGGCACCTACCCGAACGACCCAGAGACACAAGCCGACGTCGAGAAAGTGTGCGCGCGCTTTCCCAACGTGCACAAGGTGGTGGGCGCCCTGCCCGGCCCCACCAGCAAGGCCGATTGCCTGAACAACGTGTTGAACGCGATCCAGCAGTTCGAGGGGCGCGCCGGCATCCGCTTCGAGGGGTTCATCCTGCACGACTCCGAGGACGTGCTCAGCCCGATGGAGCTGCGCATGTTCAACCACCTGGTTGGGCGCAAGGACCTGATTCAGGTGCCGGTGTTTCCGATGCCGAAGAAGTGGTACGACTTCACCAGCGGTCACTACGTGGACGAGTTCGCGGAGCTGCATGCCAAGGATGTGCCGGTGCGTGAGGCGCTGGTCGGCCAGGTGCCCAGTGCTGGAGTGGGCACCTGCTTCAGCCGCCGCGCCATCGAGGCGTTGATCGAGTACGGCAACGGCGTGGCCTTTGACGTCAAGAGCCTGACCGAAGACTACGACATCGGCCTGCGCCTGAAGCTGATGGGCATGAAGGAAGTCTTCGTGCGCTTCCCGACCGATCCCTACGGCCTGGACAAATCCAATCCCACGGGTGCTGGCTTTGGTCACAGCCGCCGGGAGGCCAGCACGATCGGTGTGCGCGAGTACTTCCCGAGCTCGCCGCGCGCGGCCATGCGCCAGAAGTCGCGCTGGATCATCGGCATCATCTATCAGGGCTACAAAACCCTGGGGTGGAGCGATAAGCTTGGCCTGAACTACTTTCTGTGGCGTGACCGCAAGGGTGTGATCACCAACTTCGCCAGTCTGCTGGCCATGGTGCTGATGCTGCAAATGGTCGGCCTGTGGATGTACCAGACCTGGATACCGGATTCTTATCGGTTTTTGTCGATTTTTGCCGACAGTACAGCCCTGATCGCGCTGTTGTGGATCAACCTGGGCCTGATGATCAACCGCATGGCGCAGCGGATCTACTTCGTGACCGCGAACTACGGTCTGGCCCAAGGGGCGTTGGCCGTGCCGCGGCTGCTGTGGGGCAACATCATCAACTTCGCCGCCAACTGGCGTGCGTTCATGCAGACGGTTCAGGCCCAGGACGTGCGGCGCATCGCTTGGGCCAAGACCGACCACGATTTTCCGACGCTGGGTAACGAGCACGGCATGCGCGAGCCGTTGGGCGAGATCCTGGTTCGGCAGGGTGCGCTGTCGCAGTCGCAGTTGGACGACGCCCTGGCCATGCCCGTGCAAGGCCTGCGCCTGGGCGCGCACCTGGTGCACGCCGGGCTAGTTTTGCCCGAGCAGCTTGCGGCGGCGGTGGCCGAGCAAGTGCATGCCGATTGGGAGACCTTTGATTGCCGCACGCTCCAACGTACGCCGGAGTTGCTGGAGAAGCTGCCGCCCTCGGTGGCCAAGCACTACGCCGTGGTGCCGTTGCGGACGGAAGACAGTGCCCTGGTGCTGGCCTCCGAGTCTTACCTGGATCCTGTGTCGCTGGCGGCAATCGCGCGTAGGATAGGCACCGCCGTACGCTACGTGATCGTGCCCAAGGGCCAGGTGACGGTGGCGCTGCGGCAGTGGTATGGCGACGGTTCAGGCCGGGGACCGCTGGAAGAACACCAGGACATGGTGCGCGCATGTGGCCTGGAGCCAGCGGCGGCGGAAACCCTTTGGAAGAGCTATGTGGCCCGGCAGGTGTTGCTCGGCGACGTGGTGCAAGCCCTGGGACGCCTGGACCCGGCGGCGCTGAACTCGGTGTTGATCCGCCGCGCCAAGACCACGAAGCGATTGGGCGAATTCATGGTGGCGGAGGGTGTGATGAGTCAAGAAGAGCTTGGCAAGGTACTGGAGTTGCAAGGCAAGTTGCAGCTGTCCATGGAGCGGCTGGTCGATCGCGCTCGCCCACGCCGTGCCGTGCGGGTCAAGGTGTCGGAACAGCCTTCGTGAGCCTGCTTGGGCGCGCGGCGCTGGTTTTGGCGCTGGTGTTCGCTGGTGGAAACGTGCTGGCCCAGGATGCGATAGACCTGGGCCCAGAGGTTTCCACCTATCAGCGTTTCATGGTCTACCCGCACCTGCAAAAGGGCCTGGACGCTCTGGCGCGGGGGGACCGTGACCGTGCCTACGACGAATTTCGGCGCGCCATGGCGCTGGCACCGCAAAGTCCTGCCGTTGCCGCCTATCTGGCCCGGGCCTACCGGCGCTTTGGCGATGCCGATCTGGCGCGGCAGCTGCTGACCGAGCAATTGCGACACCACCCGGGCGACGCACAGTTGTGGACGGAAATGGCGGCGCTGGGTCAGTCCCCCCAGCGCACGCTGCCGCCAGCCGACGACCGGCCCACTGCGCCGGCGACCGCCGACTTTGCCGCCTCGAGTGCCCGGCCACCGACGGCGGCGGCTTCTGGCGCGGGACAGACCGTGCGGCCGGCGGTGTCCCCGCCCGCGCCCGCGCCCGCGCCGACCGAAGTGACCCGGATAGCGCCCCCTCGGCCCGCGCTGCCGCCTGGCTATGCGCAGGCCGAGCGTGCGTTCAAGGCCAGCGCCAGCGGTGATTTCGCCGGCGCCGCGGTCTCGGCCCGCGAAGCCCTGGCACTGGCCCCGGGTAATCAGGAATACCGCCGCTTGCTGGCCTACTCCCTGCTGCAGAGCGGAGACTACGAGCAGGCGCGTGCGGTCGCGCTGGCCGGGTCAACCGCAGACGCACGGTTGATGGATGTGGCCCGACAGGCGCGTGATCGACAGGCGCAAGCCGCCTACGATACCGCCGACCGCGCCCAGGCCGCAGGGGATCTGCCGGCCGCCATGGCTGCGGCACGCGAAGGCCTGGACTTGGCGCCGAATTCATCGGTCCATTGGCTGCAGTGGTTGGGCTTGTTGTTGGCCGACGGGGACTTGGCGAGGTTGGAAGGCGCCCTGGACGAGGCCCTGCGCCAAGATCCGGCCAACGCCTCGGAGTTGCTGGCGTTGCGGGCGTATGCGCGCCAGCGCCAAGGTCAGGGTGCTTCGGCCCACGCAGACTTCAACCGCGCGGTCCAGCTTGCGCCAGACGGAGGCGAGCTGAATCAGCGCATCCGCATCATGGCCGCCGACGCGGCAATGGCGGAGCGCCAGCCGCAACGTGCGGAGGAGTTGTTGGCGCCCCTGGCGCCGAACACCGACATCACGGCACGCCGGCAGCGCGCCGAGGCTGCCCAGCAACGCAATGTGATGCCCGTGGTCGTGGTGCCGCCGGGTCTGGCGGCGCCGCAGGTCATTTGCTCCGGTGCCGGGGCCAGCGCCAGCTGTGGGGTCTGGCCCGGTCAACCGCCCCCCGACCCGGGGCTGAATTTCGCTCAGAACTCGTACGCGGCTTCGGAACGGCAGGATTACACCAAGGCGGCGCAATTGGCGGAACAGGCGGTTCGAGCCTCTCCCGGCAATGCGAGCCACGAGTTGCTGCATGCCAGGGCCCTGATGTCGGACGGGAAACTAGAGGCCGCCGCCGCAGCCCTGGATGACTATTTGAAACTGCACCGTGAGCCCGAATTACTGGCCCTGCGCAGCAATGTCTTGCGTCGGCTGGGCCGGATGGATGCCGCGCGGCTGGATGCGAGTGAGGCACTGGAGAATCCGCGCCTGTCGGTGGTCAGCGAAATCGACCTTTTACGGCCGGAGCGCCGAGAATTGGCCCGTCAACGCTTTGACGCGGTGGCAAGCAAGGGGGTATTGAAAGACGTTCCACCCACGGATGTCGGTTACCTGGCTGCTCGGGTGGGAAATGATGAGGCGGCCATTCAAGCCTTTGATCAAGCCGCCGCCAAAAAAGAGCTTCCACCGACGGCGTTGGCCGACGCTGCCTATGTCGCGGGCCGTTTGGGGGATTCGCCCAAAGCCGTGCAGTATTTTCGGGAGCGCGTCGATGCGGTGACCGATGGGCGTTTGGAAGTTGAGCCACAGCGCCTGTTTGAAACGCGCCGAGAAATCGCGGATCGCTCCAGAACCTGGGGTGTGAACGCCACGCTGGCTTATCGGGCGACAGGAACGAGTGGGTATTCGTTGGCGCCCAGCAACTCGGGCAACGTAGCGCAAATCGTGAGCGAAGGGTATTGGCGTCCACAAGGCTACCGTGATGGGCGTTTCTGGGAAGTATATGGGGGTGCGGCGACAAATTTGTACGCAGCCAACGATGCGACCGCGGTAGGGGCTCCGACAACGCAGGGGTTTTTGGGGGTACGCGGCAAGCCGTTGCGTGATTATGGCGTATGGCTGTTTGCGGAACGCCGGTTCAAGATAGGATCAAAGTCCATCAACGACTGGCTGGTGCGCGCGGCGTATTCGTTTGATCATGGCACCGATTTGCGACTTGATGTGCCAAGCTGGAATACTGCGCATGTATTCGCCGAGGCCGGGCGTTTCATTGAAATGAGGCGGAACTACGCCACCACGGAGGCACAGCTGGGCCGCAGTTACAGATTAGGAGGCACCGACGCGCGTTGGGTGGCTTTCCCTCATATGGTGATGGGGCTGGAGTACGACTCGAATCGTACTGCCGCAGGCTACAACGGTGCCGCCGGTATCGGAGCTGGAATCGATTTTCGGTATTGGTTCCGGGAAAGTCGCTATTATGCACCCAGGTCATACGTGAACTTGTCAATACAATACAGATGGCGGATAGCCGGTGACGAGCGCGGAAAAGGGGTGTTTGCTCGGGCGGCATTTGTGTTTTGATTGATACATAGTAAATGGAATATTCATCACACTGGAAAATTGTCATACAAAGTATGTATGACTATGTAGGGCGCTTCTTTGGCGTGTTGTTGGGGTTGAGCGCCTTCTTGATCTTGACGGCATGCGGGGGAGGCAGTGATCCGTTCTACAAACAACCTGATGGCAATGGTGGCGGCACATCCACGCCCATCTTCGGTACGACGGAGCCTGTGCAACGCCCAGCCATCACCGCGTGGCCAGAGCCCGTGCGCCCACCACCGGCGGGGCCGCGTATTCTGGTAGTGTATGACGAACCAGAAAATAATCCGTACGCGCGACTTGGGCGTGGTTACGCCATCATGCTGCAAAATTTGATCGGGCATTTCGATGCGAATGTGGTGACGATACCGGCACGCCAGTACACCTTGGGTGCAGTGAATCAGTACGACGCCACTTTCTACATCGGTTGGGCGACAGGAGAGGTAGTCCCGCAAGCTTTTCTTCAAGATGTGGCCAAGACCGAAAAACGGGTCGTCTGGCTGCGCAGCAATCTGGGTCAAATCAATCAGCTTGAAGGGTTCTCCACAGCGGATCGCTGGGGTTTTCTGACCTGGAGCAACCAGTGGTTTGACGCTGAACCGACTGCACCCGGTGAAATTCCCGGCTTCTTCAGCACGGTTTACTACAAGAATCTGGCATTCAAAAAATCGGCGAAGATGTCGGGAGACACGATTGCCGCCGATCCGGAGTTGCTCATCACCGAAGTGTCCGACCCTACGCGTGTCAAGGTGCACGCGGTGATTGGTAATCCCACGACGCAAGAAACTGCACCCTATGTTCTGCAGTCAGGAAATTTTTGGTTCGTGGCGGATAATCCATTCACCTATGCGGGGACGCGTGACCGGTACATGGTTTTTGCCGATTTGCTGCACGACATGCTGGGCATCGACCATCCGGTGTCACACCCGGCCATGATTCGATTGGAAGATGTTGATGCCAAGGTGGTGCCGGCAAATTTCAAGGCGGTGGTGGATTTGCTGCATGCCAACAATGTGCCGTTCACGATGGCCACGATTCCACATTACAAAGACCCTTACGGCGCCCAGAACAACGGTAAAGCCACAGGAATTCCCTTGGCGCAAGCCACTACGTTGCGGCTTGCATTGGATTACGCTTTGACGCGAGGCGGTGAGATTCTTCAACACGGCTATACCCACCAGGGCGAGTTAATGAAGAACGGATTTCCTGGCAACGGAGCCACGGGTTACGACTACGAATTCTGGGATGTGGTGCACGACGCGCCGATGCCGGGCGACTCCGTGCCTTGGGCGTTGGGCCGGGTACAAGCGGGTTTGCGTGAATTTCTGGACCTGGGTTATCGGCCAGTGGGCTGGGAAACTCCGCATTACCAAGGCTCTCCGTCGGTGCTGAAAGCCGTGGCCCAGGTGCACCAAGCGGCGTACCAACGCCACAGCTACTACACCTCCGACCAGCCGAATCTGACACCCGGCATAGGCGCGGATTTCCTGCAGTACCAGTTTTTCCCGTACCTGATTGAGCGGGACATTTATGGGCTGCGCGTATTGCCGGAGAATCTGGGCAACCTCCAGTATTTCCAGTTCGGGGTAGAGGAAGAACTGACGGCCGCCGACGTGCTGGAAAGAGCGCGCTATGCGCTTGCGGTGCGGGACGGCTTTGGTTCGTTCTTTTACCATCCGTTTCTGGTGGACACGCCCGGTCAGCGCGGGTTGCAGGATCTTCAGGATATCGTCACCGGACTGAACGCCCTGGGGTTCACCTGGACTTCGCCCAGTCGCCTCCTGACGCCATGAGGCAGGGGTTGGCGCGCAGGATCGAGAGCCCTAACCTGGTTGCGCGCCAACCCGCCTAACCTCACTCTTATGGCGGCTCCTCCTGCTCCGTCGTGGCGCTGTCGACGCCGGCCGTTGTTGGGCGCGGCGCTGGCTCTGCCTGCGATGGTGTCGTGTGCCGGGCGTGTAGGTGGTGTCCCGGGCCCTTTGTTGGACGGCGTGGTGTGGCAGGTCAGTCGTGCCACGGTGCGGCCGCGCGGGCGCTGGCACCTGCTCGGTGCGCACGCCCTGCTGGTGCAGTGGGCCGCCGTGGACGGTTGGAGTTTTGTCGAAGGCGGAGGACTGCCGATGTTCGAGCCGCCCTTGCCAGACTGGTCGCGCATCGCCCAGGAGCCCTGGGCGCAGGAGGTGGTGCTGGGTCTTTCGGGTATTCATGACGAGCGTCAGGCGCGCGCCGAAGTACCTAAGCTGGGACGGCAGTCGCGCGCGCTGGCGCAAGCAGCGGCACGCCTACCTCTGCGCATCGGGGAATGGTACTTTCCTGTCGAGCTCGACCCCACGTGGCAGAACGCCGAACAGCTTGGGCCCGCACTGGCGGGCCTGCCCCGGCCGCTGTGGATCAGCGCGTACGACTCCGCCAATCTCGGGCCAGAAGCCCTGGCGGACTGGTTGCAGCGCTGGCTGCCTAACGATGTTGGGGTGTTTTTTCAGGATGGCGTGGGCGTGCACGCGCGTGAGCCTGCCGTGGCCCTGGAGTACTGCCGCACCTTGGCAAAACGCTTGGAAGTCACCCGCGTGCGGATCATCGCCGAGGCTTTTCGCCCGGCGCCCGGCGGAGGCTTCCGCAGCGCCACGGCGCTGGAATTCATGGCCCAGCTCAGGACGTACCAAGGCTGGAGCGTCTGGGCTTTCGATGGTCCCCACTATCTGAACGATGCGCTGGTCGATGAGCTGTTGGGCTTGGCCCTGCAAATGGCGAACGGGCACGACGCAATCCGGCCCGGGCTGACCTGATCAACGCACGGATTTCAGCAACTCGCTGGCCCCATCCCAGAAAATCTGCACGCCCACGCACAGCAAGATGAAGGCCGACAAGCGCAGAAAAACCACCAGACCTACGTCACCCAGGGGGCGCAGCAGACGCCCGGCGTAGCGGTAGGTGAGCAATACCAACAGGCCGACCAGCGCCATGCCGACCAGGCCGCCGGCGAAGTTCGCCCCGGTGATGGTCCAGTTGCGGCTGTGCAGTGCGGCCCCCACCGTGATGGCCGCCGAAATGGAGCCAGGCCCGCAGGTGAGCGGAAAGGTCATGGGATAGAACGCCTGGATACGCACGTTGTCGTCGTCGACCAGCGAGCGCGCCATGGCGGCCTTGTCGGTATTCACGACCTGCTGAGCGTAGAGCAGATTCCAGGCGGTGAACGCGACGATCAGACCCCCGGCCACACGCACGATGGGGATCGACACACCGAAGAAATCGAGCACGTAGGTACCGATCAACATGGCGCCGGACAGCATCAGCACCACGTTGATGCCGATGCGCGTGGCCAAGGTGCGCCGCGTGCGCCCGTCCAGTTCACGTGTCAGGTTGACGAACACTGGCGCCGAGGCGGGAGGGTTCAGAATCGGCAACACGGCAGCCAGCGCCAGCAGCAGGCTCTTGCCGAATGCCAGCGCAAGGGTGGCGATTTCCATGGCCGCAGATGGTACCCGTGTTGCCGTGCTAAGCTGAGCCGATGTGGCCGACCGGGTGGTCGGCCCGCTCTTCTTCTTGGAGGCTCGCATGCCCGGATTGCTGCCCAACGTGGACCCGGACGGTCTGCTCGAATTCTCAGTCGTCTACACCGACAGGGCGCTCAACCACATGTCCAAGCGCTTCCAGGGCGTGATGAAGGACATCGCCGCCTTGCTCAAGGAGGTCTACCGCGCCGACGCGGTGGCGATTGTGCCGGGCAGCGGTACCTTTGGCATGGAGGCCGTGGCACGCCAATTTGCCGGCAACCAAAAGGTCGTGATTCTGCGCAACGGGTTCTTCAGCTACCGCTGGAGCCAGATTCTGGAGATGGGTGGGATTACCGCGCCAGAGCACATCACCGTGCTCAAGGCCCGCCGCACCTCGGACAGTGCCCAGGCGCCCTGGGTGGCCGCGCCCATCGACGACGTGGTGGCGACCATTGCCCGGGTCAAGCCGGCCGTGGTGTTCGCGCCTCATGTCGAAACCGCCAGCGGAATGATCCTCCCCGACGACTATCTTGAACGCGTGGCTCAGGCCACCCACGCCGTCGGCGGCTTGTTCGTGCTGGACTGCATTGCCTCGGGCGCGGTCTGGGTCGACATGCAGGCAGTCGGCGTCGACGTGCTCGTCACCGCGCCGCAAAAGGGGTGGAGCAGCTCCCCCTGTGGCGCCATGGTGTGCCTGTCCGCACGTGCGGTGCAGGCGTTGGAGGGCAGCACGAGCAGCAGCTTCGCCGCCGATCTGAAGAAATGGCATCAGATCATGCAAGCCTACGAGGGCGGTGGTCATGCCTACCACGCCACCATGCCGACCGAGGCCTTGGTCCAGTTGCGCGACACCATGCTTGAAACGCGGGCGGCCGGTTTCGAGAAACTCAAGGAACGGCAATGGGAGCTGGGGCGCAAGGTGCGGGCGCTGTTTGAGCAGCGTGGCCTGCCCAGCGTGGCCGCCGAGGGTTTCCAGGCGCCTGGTGTGGTGGTCAGTTACACCACCGATCCGGACATTCAAAACGGCAAGAAATTCATCGCCGTGGGCCTGCAGACCGCCGCCGGCGTCCCGCTGATGTGCGACGAACCGAAGGATTTCAGTACCTTCCGGGTCGGTTTGTTTGGGCTGGAAAAATGGGCGCAGGTGGATCGCAGCGTCCAGCATCTGGCGGCGGCGCTCGATACGCTGGGCCTGAAGGCTCCTCAAGCCGAAGCTTCGGTGGCCTGATCGGCCGGGCAGTGGAACAGGAGGTCCCTGATCAAACGCGGGTCGTGCTGGTCATCACCACGGTGGCCACGCGCGCCGACGCCGAGAGTCTGGGCCACCGCTTAGTCGAGGAACGGCTGGCCGCGTGCGCGCAAGTCACGCCCATCGACAGCATTTACGCTGGGAAGGCGTGGTGCGGCGCGAGATCGAATGGCGCTTGTTACTGAAGACAAGCGTCTGCGTCCAAGCCGCTTTGATGTCGGCGCTGCGCGACCAGCACCCCTATGCATTGCCCGCCATCGTTGTTTTGCCCTGCACTGCAGTGCTGCCCGAATTCGCCGACTGGGTAGGTGCCGAGACGCGGCCAATACCCTGAATGAGCGCGGCGGTGTCTCGATAGGAAAAAGCGTGGAATCTGGTGCGATATCGTCCAAGGCGGCGGGGTGCACATAGGACGACACGCACCGGATGATGGGCACCGGCTGCCCCATGCGCATCAGGAGCAGTGCCAGCACCAAAGCCATGAACAGGCCCAGCACGGGGCCAGACACCGGCAAGGACAACCTGAGGACAAGAAGCTCCCCCAGCACCTGCAGTGCCATGAACCAGGCGAATCCTTGCAAAAGCTTCATCGCAGGCGCTAAAAGCGGGGAATGTCGGGGTGAGGCAACTGTCCTTGGCGGACCACCATTTTGCCGTATTCCGCGCATCGGTTGAGCGTTGGGATCACTTTTCCGGGATTGAGCAGCCCTTGGGGGTCAAAGGCGCGCTTGACGCCGAACATCTGTTCGTTTTCCGCAACCGAAAACTGCACGCACATGCTGTTGAGCTTTTCCACGCCCACGCCGTGTTCGCCCGTCACGCTGCCACCAAACGCCACGCTGGTTTCCAGGATGTCGGCGCCAAAAGCCTCGGCGCGGTGCAACTGGTCTGGGTCGTTGGCGTCGAACAGGATCAACGGATGCAGGTTACCGTCGCCGGCATGAAAGACGTTGCAGCAGCGCAGGCCGTATTTTTGCTCCATCTCCTGAATGGCATGTAGGATGTCGGCCAGGCGACGGCGCGGAATGGTCGAGTCCATGCACATGTAGTCGGGGCTGATGCGGCCCGAGGCGGGGAAGGCGTTCTTGCGCCCACTCCAGAAACGCAAACGCTCGGCCTCCGTCTGACTGACCGCGATCTGCGTGGCACCGGAGGCCCGCAACACCTCGGACATGCGGCCTATTTCCTCTTGTACTTCCTCGGGCGTTCCGTCGCTTTCACAAAGCAGGATGGCGGCGGCCTCCAGGTCGTAGCCGGCGTGGACAAAATCCTCCACCGCCGCCGTCATGGGCTTGTCCATCAACTCCAGGCCGGCGGGAATGATGCCGGCCCCGATCACCGAGGCCACCGCGTGACAGGCATCCCTGATCTCACCGAAGCTGGCCATGATGCACCGTGCCAACCGAGGTTTGGGCAGCAGTTTGACGGTGACTTCGGTGGTGACAGCCAGCATCCCCTCGCTGCCTGTGATCAGCGCCAGCAGATCGTAGCCTGGGGCATCCAGCGTGCCACCGCCAAATTCGACGGGTTCTCCGGCTGCGGTAAAGCCTTTCACGCCCAATACGTTGTGCAGCGTCAGCCCATACTTCAGGCAGTGCACGCCACCCGAATTCTCCGCCACGTTGCCGCCGATGGTGCAGGCGATTTGGCTGCTGGGATCGGGTGCGTAGTACAGACCGTGCGCCGCCGCCGCCTCGCTGATGGCCAGATTGCGCACCCCGCACTGCACCACGGCGGTGCGGGCCAGGGGATCGATCTTGAGGATTTGATTGAATTTGCTCAGCGACAGCGTTACCCCCTGCGCGTGCGGCATTGCGCCGCCGGACAAACCGGTGCCGGCCCCGCGCGCCACCACCGGCACGCCCAGGCCATGGCAGATCTGCAGCACCTGCTGAACCTGCTGCGTGGTGCTGGGCAGCGCCACCACCAGGGGGCGCTGGCGGTAGGCGGTCAGGCCATCGCACTCGTAGGGGGTGGTTTGTTCATCGGTCCAGAGCAGGGACTCGGGCGGCAGGACGGCCTGCAACGCCTGCGTGACCTGCCGCTGCAGGTCTGCTCGTGCGAGGGGTTCGGTGGAACCGGAGGAATCGGCGACGGTGGACACAACAATGAGCAATGAGGAGAGACTGGCTTCGGGATCGGTTCACTATATCGGCGATCCAGACCGGAGGGGGCGAGCGGCTACGTTGCGGGAAGTAAAAAAGCCCGTCGGAGACGGGCTGTTGTGGAGGGACGTTGGGCTGGAACGCTCCCGTGGGATCAGGCCGCGCTCAGCCAGTAACCCGAGTTGAATGGGCTGCTCATGCGCAGCGCCTGCGGGGAGATATCGACCAATTTGTCGGTCGGCATCTTCTCGCCCATGTCGGTGTTGACGTCGGTGGGCGAATGTTCGCCCTGAGCCTCAATCGCCCGTTCTGCTTGGCTGGTGTGTGCAGAACGGGCTACAGAAAAGAATAGAAGCACCGGAACGGAATCTTGCGATCCGACCAGTAGTCGGCCGCGTCTCGGAAGATGTCGAGCAGTTGCTCGCGCGCCTCCTTGTCGAACTTGGCCGTGGCTGGAATTTGCTCCAGCACCGCGATGAAGCCTGGCTGAGGCCCGGACTTGTGCAGGGGATCGGTCATGCAGTCGTACAAGGCGTCGAAATTCTTGCCGAAATGCGCCGGAAACGTGAACTGCTGGGCGATCAAGTCCAGCACATCCTGCTTGGTCTGGGCATGGGCCAGATTGGCGTACAGGAAGTGCTGGCCCAGCTGAGCCGCCGCCTCCTGCAAGTCGTGCACGCGAAACGCGCGAATGGACTGAACGATATTGCTGCGCACGCCCTTGAGCGGCGCCTCTTGGGGTTGACGAAGTGTCTGATCCATCCCCACTGCTTTCTCCGAAGTCGAAACCCGTCCCAGCTGCGCCGTGACGGATGCATCCGATGGTGCCACCAAAGGAGCGGCTGGCTGAAATTGTTCAAGCGCTTTCATTGCACAATCCTCTTGAAGCTCGAGTAATGGTCGCCCGTGTACCAGCAATCCTCGGGCAAGGTCGGGCGGGAACCACCACAGACGATGCGCCGCGCACCCCGATTCCGAGCCCCGGGCGTTTCCACGGTGTATTCGCGGTAGTAGCCGCGCCGCTCTCGCGGCAGCAAGCGTTCCCGGTTGCCGAACACCGAACCATCTTTCTCGTGGGGAAACGGACCGCCTTGCAGGATCAGCCGATAAGTCTGCTGTCCCTGTTTGGGCAATGCCGTCACCGCGATGGTGGTGTCGGTCGTACCCCAGGACAGCCCGCGCGCGTGCACACCCCACGGATGGGGTAGAGCCACGACCAGCAACGACGCTGCTAAGAGCGACCGAGCAGCATGCGATGCCGCTGTTCGCAACATGAAAAACACCTTTCGGAAACCTCCGGGTTAACCCGAAAATTCCAAGGCGCTAGTGTGACCGAAGCGGGCCCAAAAAGCAAGCGGCTGCCTAAAAATCAGGCAGCTTCTAGAGGGACTCTTCAGATTGTTTGCAAGTGCTAACTTATTCTCTAAGATAGTCACTCTGGGGCATTGGCATCCGCTACCGTGACGGCGGTCATGTTGACGATGCGCCGGACCGTGGTGCTGGCGGTGAGGATATGCACCGGTTTGGCCGCGCCAAGCAAGATCGGGCCGATGGCGATGTTGCCGCCAGAGGCCACTTTGAGCAGGTTGTAGGCGATGTTGGCGGCGTCCAGATTGGGCAGCACCAGCAGGTTGGCCTCGCCCGTGAGCGCGCTGTCGGGCATCAGCTGGCGGCGGAAACCGCTGTCCAGCGCCGTGTCGCCGTGCATCTCGCCATCGATCTCGAGCCAAGGCGCGCGTTCCCGGATCAAGCCCAGGGCCTCGCGCATCTTCAGCGCGCTGGGCTGGTCGGAGGAGCCGAAATTGGAGTGCGACAGCAGCGCCGCCTTGGGCTTGAAGCCGAAACGGATCATGTCCTCGGCGGCCATGATGGTGATGTCGGCGATCTGCTCGGCGCTGGGGTCGTAGTTGATGTGGGTGTCGACCAGGAACACCTGACGGCCCGGCAGCATCAGGCCGTTCATGGCCGCGTAGGTGCGCGCGCCGGGCGTCTTGCCGATCACCTGGTCGATGTAGGTCAGGTGCATGGCGTTGGTGCCCCAGGTGCCGCAGATCAGGCCATCGACGTCGCCAGCGCGCAGCAGCATGCAGCCGATCAGCGACAGGCGCCGGCGCATCTCGATCTTGGCGATCGGCACCGTCATGCCGCGGCGCTTGTTCAGCTCGTAGTAGGTTTGCCAGAAGCCCTTGTAGCGGTGGTCGTGCTCGACGTTGACCACGTCGTAGTCCGTGCCTTCACGCAGGCGCAGGCCAAATTTCTCGATGCGCTGGGCGATGATGGCCGGGCGGCCGATCAGGGTCGGGCGGGCGATGCCGTCGTCGACCACGATCTGGGCCGCGCGCAGCACACGCTCCTCCTCGCCTTCGGCGTAGGCGACGCGCTTTTTCAGTGCGGCGCGGGCCGCGGCGATGATCGGCTTCATCGTTGTGCCCGAGGCGTAGACGAAGGTCTCCAGCTTGCGCTTGTAGGCCTCCATGTCCTCGATCGGGCGCAAGGCCACGCCACTGGCCCGCGCCGCCTCGGCCACGGCGGGGGCGATCTTCATCATCAGGCGCGGGTCAAACGGCTTGGGAATCAGGTACTCGGGGCCGAAGTGCAGCTTCTCACCCACGTAGGCGCGCGCCACCACCTCGCTCTGCTCGGCCTGGGCCAGCTCGGCGATGGCGTGCACCGCGGCCACTTCCATCTCGTCGGTGATGGTGGTGGCGCCGCAGTCCAGCGCACCGCGGAAGATGTACGGAAAACACAGGACGTTGTTGACCTGGTTCGGGTAGTCCGTGCGGCCGGTGGCGATCAGGGCGTCGTCGCGCACCGCCTTCACGTCCTCCGGCATGATTTCGGGGTTGGGGTTGGCCAGCGCCAGGATGATGGGCTGCCTGGCCATGCGCGCCACCATGTCGGACTTGAGTACGCCGCCGGCCGACAGGCCCAGGAACACATCCGCGCCCTCGATCACCTCGGCCAGCTTGCGCTGGTCGGTCTTCTGCGCGTAGACGGCCTTGTCCGGGTCCATCAGCTCGGTGCGGCCCTCGTAGACCACGCCGGCCAGGTCGGTCACCCACACGTTCTCGCGCTTGACGCCCAGCTTGACCAGCAGCCCCGTGCAGGCCAGCGCCGCCGCGCCGGCACCAGACACCACCAGCTTGACCTGATCGATCTGCTTGCCCACCACCTTCAGGCCGTTGAGCACCGCCGCGCCGACCACGATGGCCGTGCCGTGCTGGTCGTCGTGGAAAACCGGGATCTTCATGCGCTCGCGCAGCTTGCGCTCGACGATGAAGCAGTCCGGCGCCTTGATGTCTTCCAGGTTGATGCCGCCAAAGGTGGGCTCCAGCGCGGCAATGATCTCCACCAGCTTGTCCGGGTCCTTCTCGTTGATCTCGATGTCGAACACATCGATGCCCGAAAACTTCTTGAACAGCACCGCCTTGCCTTCCATCACCGGCTTGCCGGCCAGCGGGCCGATGTCGCCCAGGCCCAGCACGGCGGTGCCGTTGGTCACCACGCCGACCAGATTGCCGCGCGCGGTGTACTTGAAGGCGTTGGCCGGGTCGGCGACGATCTCCTCGCAGGGCGCGGCCACGCCGGGCGAATAGGCCAGCGCCAGGTCGTGCTGGTTGACCAGCTGCTTGGTGGGCGCCACCGCGATCTTGCCCGGCACCGGAAACTCGTGGTAGTGCAGCGCGGCGCGGCGCAGTTCGGCACGCTTTTCGGCGTTCTGGTCGGACGTTTTCATGGGGATGTCTCCTCGGTGCCGCGCCCTGGGGCCGGGCAGTGGTTCAGAGCGCAGATTGTACGGACGGCGTGGTTCAGGCGTCCCCGGTGCGGCGGCAGGCCGTCCGCATTGGGCCTGCACCGGCCACCTCGGGCCATCGGGGAAGACGCCCTCCGACGCGTATCATCCAGACTCCCGTTTACCGATCGGAGAGATGGTCATGGCGCTGATGGACTTCATCAAGAAGCAATTTATCGATGTCATCCAGTGGACCGAGGACCGCGATGGCGTGCTCGCCTGGCGTTTTCCGATGGCGGAGATGGAAATCCAGACCGGTGCCGCGCTGATCGTGCGCGAATCGCAGATGGCCGTGTTCGTCAATGAAGGCCAGGTGGCCGACGTGTTCGGCCCCGGCACCTACAAGCTGACGACGCAGACGCTGCCCATCCTCACCTACCTGAAGAACTGGGACAAGCTGTTCGAGTCGCCCTTCAAGAGCGACGTGTACTTCTTCAGCACGCGCCAGCAGATCGACCAGAAATGGGGCACGCCCCAGCCCATCACCGTGCGCGACGCCGAATTTGGCGCCGTGCGCCTGCGCGCCTTCGGCAACTACGCCTACCGGATTGCCGACCCGAAGAAATTCCATACCGAAATCTCCGGCACGCGCGACACCTACACCGTGGCCGAGTTGGACGGCCAACTGCGCGGCCTGATCATGCAGAACATCGCCACCGGCATCGCCGGCAGCAAGATCCCGTTCCTGGATCTGGCGGCCAACCAGATCGCGTTCGCCCAGGCCCTGTCGCAGGCGCTGGTGCCGGCCATGGAGGCTTACGGCCTGAAGCTGGAGGCCATGACGGTGCAGAGCATTTCCCTGCCCGACGAGCTGCAGAAAGTCCTCGACCAGAAAATCGGCATGGGCATGGTCGGCAACGACATGGGCAAGTTCATGCAGTACCAGACCGCCCAGGCCATTCCCAAGATGGCCGAGGGCGTCGGCGCGGGCGGCGACGCCGGGGGGCTGGCCGGTGCCGGTCTGGGCATGGGTGCCGGCGTGGCCATGGGGCAGATCCTGGCGCAGAACATGCAGTCCGCCCTGCAGGGCAGCGCCCCGGCCGGCGCACCCGCCGCCGCGCCCACGGGCGTCAAGCCCGAGGACGTCATGGCCACGCTGGAAAAACTGGGCGAACTCAAATCCAAGGGCATCCTGACCGACGAGGAGTTCAACGCCAAGAAGGCCGAGCTGCTGAAGAAGCTGGTCTGAACCCGGCCCTCGCCTTCGATCCGGTGCCTGCCGTGCCCGCGCGCACGCCGCCTCCTTCCGCGACCCGGCCTGGCCCCGCCCGCCAGGCGGCCGGGCGTGTGAGCCCACCGCCCCGCGCGCCGCACCCGCATGGCTGACACCGGCACGCCCCAGCGCTTTTACCGCGCGCCCTGCCCCGGCTGCGGTGCGCCGGTGGAATTCAAGAGCGCCCAGTCGGCCTACGCCATTTGCGGCTACTGCCAGAGCATGGTGGTGCGCCAGGGCGAGGTGCTGCGGCGCATCGGCAAGATGGCCGAGCTGTTCGACGACCACAGCCTGTTGCAGCTGGGCGCCCAGGGCCGCTTCGAAGACCAGTCCTTCATGCTGGTCGGTCGCCTGCAGTACCGCTACGACGAAGGGGTGTGGGCCGAGTGGCACGCCCTGCTGGCCGACGGCGGCAGCGCCTGGCTGAGCGAGGACAACGGGGCCTACGTGTTTGGCCGGCCGGTCGCCCCCGCGCGCGAGGTGCCGCCGGCCGAGCGCTTTCGCGTCGCCACCACCACCGCCATCAACGGCCAACCCTACGCCGTCACCTCGAATCTCACCGCCACCCTGATCTCGGCCCAGGGCGAGCTGCCGCGCCTGCCGGCCCTGGGCGAGCCGTTTGCCGTGGTCGAACTGCGCAGCGAGGGCGGCGAGGCGGCGGCGCAGCGCGTGCTCTCCATCGAGTACGCCACCAACCCGCCCACCCTGTCCGAAGGCCGCTCGGTCGAGCTGGCCGATCTGCACCTGAGTGGCCTGAAGTCCGAATCGGGCCACGAGGCCGCCGGCCGCCAGTTCGCCTGCCCCAACTGCGGCGCGCCGGTGCTGGCCAAGCTGGAGCAGACCAAGAGCATCACCTGCCCGCAGTGCCAGACCCTGATCGACATGAGCGCGGGCATCGGCGGCGAGCTGAGCCACGCGCTGCAAGACGAGCCGGTGCGCCCGCTGATCCCCCTGGGCAGCGTGGGCCAGCTGCAGGGCACGGCCTGGCAGGTGGTCGGTTTTCAGCACCGCAGCGGTCAGTCGCCGGGCGACGACGAGGCCTTCGGCTGGCAGGAATACCTGCTCTACAACGCCACCAGCGGCTTCGCCTTTTTGGTCGACGCCGAGGACGGCTGGAGCTTCGTGCGCCCGCTCACCGGCGCGCCCAAGCTCAGTGCCGGCGGCGCCAAGGCGCGGTACGGCGGTGCGGACTACACCCGGCGCTGGGCCTACCGCGCCGAAACCACCTACGTGCTGGGCGAGTTCTACTGGCAGGTGCGGCGCGGCCAGGTCACGCAAAACAGCGACTACGCGGCCGGCGCCAAGCTGTTGTCGTCCGAGCAGGGCGGCAGTGAGATCACCTGGTCCGGTGGCGCCACCCTGCCCGCCGACACGGTGGCCACGGCGTTCAAGCTGGCCGAGCGCAAGGACTTGTTCCAGCGCGCCGACGTCAAGCCCTTCAGCGCCGCGCCGTCGGTGAACATCGTCACCCTCATCGTCGTGCTGATCCTGATCGTCGTGGTGCTGGCCCTGCTGTCGCGCTGCGACAGCAGCGGGGGCGGTTACGGCGGGCGCTCCTCGGGCGGCTCGTTTGGCGGCTACAGCTCGGGCGGAGGACACAAATGACCACACGGCACGCATCGACCCACCCCATCCACGGAGGCTCCCATGGGCATTGAATGGCTGAAACCCGCCGCGTTCGTCGGCTCCATCGTCTACGCCTTGATCGGCGTGGTCATCTTCTGGCTGTGCTTTCTCATCATCGACAAGCTCACGCCCTACGACCTGTGGGCCGAAATCTGCGAAAAGCACAACCGCGCCCTGGCCCTGGTGGTGGCCGCCATGTGCCTGGGCATCTCGATCATCGTGGCCGCCGCCATCCATGGGTGATAAGCGCCCCCTGAGCGGCTGACGCCGCTTCCCCCGCTCTTTTGCGGGCGGGGGACGAGCCGGCCGCTTCGGGCGGCCGTGCGCAGCGACTCCCCGCTTGGCCTGCTCCGCGGTCATCGGCCCTCTCGGTAGGGGGAAAGCTGCCTGGTTCAGGAGAAAAATCCCCGGATGTCGGCGTCGATAAATCACCTTTAGCTATCATATTTATAGTAATTGACGTGACGCCATGATTCGCCGTTGCGCGTTACAGTGGCAAGCTCGTGCCTTGTCCCGTACCCCTTCTTTCATTTCCTGATCGCATCTGCCGCCGCAGGCGCTCGGCCTGTGCATGGCTTTTCAGCGGAGCCTTCGCATGAACCCCGGCACCGCCGCCGCCCTGCTGGCCTACGGCTTGTGGGGCATGATGCCGCTGTACTTTCAGCTCATGGCGCCGGCCGGCGCGGTGGAGGTGCTGGCGCAGCGCGTGCTGTGGTCGCTGGCGCTGCTGATCGGGGTGCTGGCGGCGCAGGGGCAGATCGGGCCGCTGCTGCGGCAGCTCAACCTCAGGCTGGTCGGCAACCAGCTGCTGGCCGCGCTGCTGGTGGGCGCCAACTGGCTGACCTACGTGTGGGCGGCCATGAACGGGCACGCGGTGGACGCCAGCCTGGGCTACTTCATCCTGCCGTTGTTCAACGTGGCCATCGGCGTGCTGCTGCTGGGCGAGCGGCTGGAGCGGCTGGAATGGGCCGGCGTGGCGGCGGCCGCGCTGGGCGTGACCTGGCTCACCTGGGTCGGCGGCAAGCTGCCCTGGGTGGCGCTGGTGCTGGCGGTGTCGTTCAGCCTGTACGGCCTGATCAAAAAGCGCAGCCCGCTGCCCGCCGTGCCCGGCCTGGCGCTGGAAACCGCCCTGCTCGCCCCCCTGGCCGCCGCCGCGCTGGCCTGGCTGGCGGCGCGCGGCGAGCTGACCTTTGGCCACGCCGGCTGGCGCGTGGACCTGGCCCTGGCCAGCACCGGCCTGCTCACCGCGCTGCCGCTGGGCGCCTTTGGGTACGCGGCCCAGCGCCTGGGCCTGGCGCTGCTGGGCATGCTGCAGTACATCTCGCCCACGCTGCAGTTCATCTTTGCCGTCACCCTGCTGGGCGAAACCGTGGACGCGCGGCGCCTGGCGGGCTTTGGCTTGGTCTGGCTGGGGCTGGCGCTGTTCACCCTGGCGCTGTTGCGCCGGCAGCGCGCGCGGGCGGCATGAGGGCGCCAGTTCAAGCATCAGACAGTGCTGCATGGCTTGAAAATACAGCCTGACAAGCTATTGAAATAGAAGCGAAATTGGCGCCGCGCCGGGCCCCACCTGCGGGCGCGCTACAGTGGCGCCATCGTGTCCGCGCCGCCCCCGATTTCCCCCGATACCGCCGCCGCGGCCCGCCGCCCGCACCCGATGGAGGTGGCGCTGCTGGCCAGCGTGTTCGTCATCGCCGCCTGCGGTCTGCTGTACGAACTGGCGGCGGGGGCGATCGCCAGCTACGTGCTGGGCGACTCGGTGTTGCAGTTTTCCACCGTCATCGGCAGCTACCTGTTCGCGATGGGCATCGGCTCGTACCTGTCGCGTTTTTTCGAGCGCCAGCTGCCGGCGCATTTCCTGCGCATCGAGTTGTTGGTGGCGCTGTGTGGCGGCCTATTGCCGGTGGCGCTGTTTCTGGCCAACGCCTACGCGCCGGGGGCGTTTCGCGGCGTGCTGTACGGCCTGGTGCTGCTGGTCGGCACCCTGGTCGGGTTGGAGATTCCGCTGGTCATGCGCATCCTGCGGCGCAACGTGCAGCTGCGCGAGCTGGTGTCGCAGGTGCTGACCTTCGACTACCTGGGTGCGCTGGCGGTGTCGCTGGCCTTTCCGCTGCTGCTGGTGCCGCACCTGGGGCTGGTCCGCACCGGGCTGCTGTTC
>Ga0209572_1000504_pt1 | contig 55306 bp, 50 predicted proteins | sample EBPBio232012_DNA_FD_185867 | JGI IMG/M metagenome (GOLD analysis project Ga0209572, IMG submission 185867) | Wastewater treatment Type I Accumulibacter community from EBPR Bioreactor in Madison, WI, USA - Reactor 1_1/23/2012_ DNA (SPAdes)... | ecosystem: Engineered > Bioreactor > EBPR >...
GACCATAAACCTCAAAACCGACCATCAAAGTCCTGCTACGCCTCCGTAAACTTCGGCTCGCTTGGACATTTGATGGTCGGTTTTAAGGTCAAAAAAATAGACCTGACACAGAAATCTGAACACTACCGTGTACCACTTTACTACATACCTTGAGTTCGTAGAGCATACCACATTACGTGCAACGTGGTACACTCTACGAACTCTCACATCTCTCACATCTCTCACATCTCTCACCCTCTCACTCTCTCACCCTCTCACATCTCTCACCCTCTCACATCTCTCACTCTCTCACTCTCTCACCCTCTAAAACTTGGTTTGGTTTTGGTAGTATAAAAATTATTCAAATACATTACATTCGTTTACATCCCGCTTGAAGTTCATGAACCGATTCTTACTCCTTCCTTTTTTATTGATAATGAATGGGTTGCAGGCAGAAAACATCCTGCCTGCGGTGTCCCCGCTGGCAGATTCGTTGCCTCCGGCGATCAATTGTCCGGCCAGCGCTGCTTACACTTTGCAGCCATTTCGCTGTGATACGGTACGTTCCTATACGGTAGTTGCCTATGATAATGAGCCCAACTACGAATTAACGCAGTTAAGCGGCTTGCCAAGCGGATCGGCGTTCCCGATTGGCGCCACAGTCAATTCTTTCCTGGTGACCGACGCTGCCGGCAATACGGCTTCGTGCTCATTTACCATTACGGTGGCGGATTTCAATGTGCAGTTGCAATGCAATGACTTGTCGATTGTGCAACTGGACAGCAACTGCACCGCAATGGTAGACTGGGATTTGGTGGTGGAAAATGACATAACAGGTTGCCCGCAAAGTTATCTTGTAGAAATAGACCGCACTGCGCCCTTGGGCAATGGCCCCTGGCTGCCTGCCAACATCCTGCCCGCCGACATCAACAAAACACTTGGTGCACGGGTCAGAAGTATTTATAATTCCAGCAATGTCTGCTTGGGCAACATCATGATCAAGGATAAACTGGGGCCGAAAATGATATGTGAAGACATTTTTATCCCCTGTGAAGTGACGCCTGTGACGCCCGAATATTTACGAGACAGCCTGGGCCTCGCTACTGCATATCCTCAAATTTCGGACAACTGCGGCACTGTCGTGGATACCAGTTTTTTGAGTTTTCTCAATTTTGTAGATGAATTCGACCCTGCTACGGGAGTACTCAAATATACCCGGCGTGTATGGACTGCTACCGATGAAAGCGGCAATAAATCGAGTTGTGAACAGTTCGTCTATCAAATAAAAAGCACTGTTCAGGATGTGTTTTTCCCTACTGACAAGGTATATGAATGCGCCGATACACTCGTGTACACACCTGCTGTGGCCGGCGTTCCTTACATAGAATTTGCAGGGCGGGAATTTCCATTGAATGCGTGTGCCATGGTTTTTACCAATGTGGACAGTGCGAGCATATCCTGTGGAGGCACCTCTACTATTTATCGCAATTGGTATGTGCTGGATTCTGAAACCTCGGAAGAAACCAGTGGGTTGCAGGTGATTGATATTCAGGATCATACACCGCCTTCTATCGCCTGTCCGGAACAAATAACTGCCACAGTAGACGAGCAGAACTGCCTGGCACTGGCCCCCATGCCCGATGTAGAAATCAGTGATGCCTGCTCGGGTATTCAGTCTTTTCAGGCCCGCTGGATGCAGGGCAATATGTTGCGCACCCAGAACGGTACCCTGGCGCCTTACCCGGGTAACGAAGAAGCGCCCAACCAGAAAATAGGGGTTATGAATGACATTGCTGATTTCCCCATCGGAACGACAGTTATTACCTATTTCGCCACCGACCGCTGTGGCAATTCCGGCAGTTGCCAGTGGAACCTCACCCTGCTGGACATGACACCGCCGGAAGCCGTATGCGATTCGCTTCAGGAAGTGTTTCTGGGCCCCGATGGGCAGGCAACGGTACTACATTCAGTGCTGGATGCCGGTTCGGAGGACGCCTGCCAGCCGCTGGCGTTCAAAATAAAACTGCTTGCTCCGGGCGCTTGTGCTGACAACGCTGACTTCACAGACCAATTACAATTGTGCTGCGCCGATCTGGGCGATACACTCACAGCCGTTCTTCGCGTGTACGATGTAACTGTACCACAAGGCGTTGTGCCCGGCACTTTTGGCGAGGGCCATTTTTCGGAGTGCAGCGGCCGTTTGGTGGTGCGCGATACGCTGGCGCCTTTGTGCGACAACCTGCCCGACCTGACAGTGAGTTGCTCCGATTATGATCCGACTTTTGAGTCTTTCGGGCAGTTCACATATTCCTGCGCGGTTGACTCCTTTTTCACCTTTATTGATTATTCGGTATTCGATACGCTGTGCAAAGTAGGTACCCTCATACGCACGTTCAACATCGTTTACAATGGCGGGCAAACGGCGTTTTGCCTACAGCACATTACTTTCGACCCTGCTCCACAATACTATTTCGTGCGTTTCCCCAACGATCTGGTCATTACGGATTGTGCGCTTCAAGCGGATTTCGGTCAGCCGGAAATCTGGACAGATCCTGAATCCTGCCAGAGTATCAGTATTTCCTATATTGATGAAATACAGCCAATTGTGCCGGATGCCTGCTATGAAATCCAGCGCACCTGGCTGATACAGAACCTTTGCCATTATGATGAAAACCTGCCATTGACCATGATTCCCAACCCTTCGGCAGTGATGTCGGGGCCTGTGGTATCGGCGCCGGGCACTACGGGCATTTGGACGCCTACTGTTCCGTATGAAAACCTGTGGTCGGCCAATACCAACGGATACAATTACATACAAAAGATCAAGATTCAGGATCATACCCCTCCGTCTTTCGATGATTGCCCTACCGATACCCTGGTGGTGCAAGATGCGTCCAACAACAACATCCAGTTGTGGAATGAATCCTACTGGTCGGATCCTCTTCTTGGGACGCCCGACATGTGTGAGGGCAGTGTGGATTTGCATGTAAATGCTACGGATGCCTGTGAAAATTCCGAACTGAACATTCGTTATTTTTTGTACCTCGATCTGGATGGCGATGATATTCAGGAAACTGTGGTTCGCAGCGATAACCTGCCTGGTTTCAATACCGTGAATTTTAACAACTACAACACCCCCAATTTCAATGGCGGTACACCCAGGCAGTTTGATGAACGCACGGTTCCGCCCAACCAAAAGTGGGGTTTTGCACTGGAGAAAATTCAAACCGACACAGGGCTCACCGCTTTTGTTCGTTTCAACACGCTTGGTTCGCCCGGTACATATGTGGCGCCTCAACTTCCTTACGGTACACACCGGGTTCGCTGGATAGCATCGGATCAATGCAACAATGAAAAGACCTGCGACTGGTATTTTACCATTCGCGATGGCAAAGCACCCGACATAATTTGCCCGGATAGTGTAACCGTATATTTTGAAGAAACGCCGGGCATTGCCACCTTGCTCAGGGAAGAAGTGCTGTGGAGTATTTCGGATAATTGTTCGCCCGGCAACATGATACAGACAGCCCTTCGTATTTCCGGGGAAGGAAGCGGCTTCCCTGCCGAGTCTGCACAATCACTTGATTTTCATTGTATTCCGGATGCTAATACCGACCAAAAGGTAGAAGCATGGGTGAAGGATGTGTCGGGCAATACCACATTCTGTGAAGTAAATATCCACATCGATTCCTGCAATATTGACTTGCCGCTGGTAGCCAATCATATTATCGGAAAAATTACCACCGAAAACGAACTGGCTATCAAGGATGTCTCGGTGCTGGCCCATCTGTCGAAAGGAAATACGGCTATTTCTATTGGCGATTCCACCAATGTGGACGGCGACTACGACATTGTACTCGATTCCGCCTCCATTGGAAATACCTTCCTCGAAGGTACGGCCACGGTACGGCCTTATAAAAATTCCGATCCGCTGAACGGGGTGACGACCTTCGATTTGCTCATCATTTCCCGACACATTCTGGGTCTCGATACCCTGGATTCGCCTTACAAACTGATTGCCGCCGATGCCAACAAATCGGGCCTCATCACGTCTTTTGATGTGGTGGAATTCCGCAAACTGATTCTGGGAATTTACACCAACCTGCCGATGGACAACAACTGGCGTTTTGTGCCGCGCAGTTACACCTTTCCCGATCCTGAAAATCCGTTCCAGCCACCATTCCCGGAATTCGATTCCACCGATTATTTCCTTAATGGCGGTGTGTTCGATTTTATTGGTATTAAAATTGGCGATGTCAATATGTCGGTCGATCCTCAAAACCTGGATTCCGATATTCCGGAAAGATGCGATCGCACCCTGGCGGTGCAAACCATTCCAAAGGAAGTAGTGGAAGGAGAGGAGTTCTGGGCGCCGTTCTCTACGGATCAGTCCAGCGCGGGCCTGCAATTTACCCTGTCCTATCAAAACCTGGAACTGTTAGAAATAAAACCGGAAAAAGGCATTCAGAGCGATCAATACGCCAATTTTCCCGAAAAAAATGCGCTGACGCTGGCTTGCGAGGGCACCGAACCGATCTCGTTTGCCGTTCGTTTCCGGGCATTACAATCGGGTTCACTGTGCGATATGCTCGACCTGAACAGCCGCATCACGCCTGCCGCCGCCTGGCTGCCCGATGAAAGAGGACAGGTGGCGCCTGCTTCTGTCGCGCTGGCTTTTGCGGAGCAAAACGGTTTTGCACTCCTGCAAAATTCACCCAATCCGTTTAGCGACAAAACCTACATTCGCTTTCAGGTGCCTCATGCCACCGACGCCACAATCAAGGTGTTCGACGCTACCGGTCAATTATTGTTCTCACAATCAGGCTTTTATGAAAAAGGTGTACACGCCGTACCCGTTCATATAGGCGAGACCCCGTCAGGCATCCTGTTTTACTACCTGGAAACGCCGGAGTATCGGGGCGTGGGGAAGATGGTGCGGGAATAAAAGGGGCAAGGGGCAAAGGGCAAGAGGCAAAGGGCAAGAGGCAAAGGGCAAGGGGCAAGAGGCAAAGGGCAAGGGGCAACATTTGCCCCTTGCCCTTTGCCTCTTGCCCCTTGCCTCTTGCCCTTTGCCTCTTGCCCTTTGCCCCTTGCCTCTTGCCCTTTGCCCCTTGCCCCTTGCCTCTTGCCCCTTGCCTCTTGCCCCTTAAAAATCTACCCTAGCAAACTCCTCCCCGTCATCACCTCCGGCGCCTCAATACCCAGCAAATGCAGCAGGGTAGGGGCTACATCGGCCAGGCGGCCGTCGTGCAGCACCTGGCCGGGTACAGGATTGCGCTGAACGAGGATGCAAGGCACCGGATTTTTGGTGTGCGCGGTATTGGGCGTACCGTCTTCATTGATCATGTAATCCGAATTGCCGTGGTCGGCAATGATGATACAGGAATAATCGTGTTCGAGGGCCAGCGGAATGATCTGGCTCAGGCACTGATCGACGGTTTCGGCGGCTTTCATGGCGGCGCTGAAAACGCCGGTGTGACCTACCATATCCGTATTGGCAAAATTGAGGCAGATAAAATCGGGCTGGTATTTCCGGATGTCCTCCATAATGGCATCCCGAATACCGGGAGCGCTCATTTCGGGTTGCAAATCGTAGGTAGCCACTTTGGGCGATGGCACCATGAGCCTGCGTTCGCCATCGAAAGGTTGTTCGCGGCCCCCGGAAAAGAAGAACGTGACGTGCGGGTATTTTTCCGTTTCGGCAATGCGCACCTGCGTTTTGCCTGCCAGGCTGATGACTTCGCCCATGGTCATGGCTACATCGTCTTTTTCAAACATGACATGCACGTTTTTGAACTTCTCGTCGTAGCGGGTCATGGTGACGTAATACAGCGGCAGGGTGTGCATGCCTGCTTCGGGCATATCCTGCTGCGACAATACAGTGGTGAGTTCGCGCAGTCGGTCGGTGCGGAAATTGAAACAAATCACCACATCCTCGGCAGCAATCATTCCGCCCGGCGTAGCCGATGCAACGGGTTCGGCAAACTCGTCGGTGATACCTTTTTCATATGATTCGCGCAGATAAGCGGCGAAATCGGACGTGGTTTCTGCGGCCGTACCGTGTACGAGCAGGTCGTAGGCGCGTTTCACCCGTTCCCAGCGTTTGTCGCGGTCCATGGCATAGTACCGCCCGACGAGCGATGCAATGCGGGTGTGTTTGCCGGCAATATGCTGCTGCAATTCATCCATAAATCCTGCCCCGCTTTTGGGGTCGCAGTCGCGCCCGTCGGTAAACGCATGCACGAAGGAGCGGCTTACACCATTTTCTTCCAAAATATCCACGAGGGCTTTCAGGTGGTTGATGTGCGAGTGTACGCCGCCGTCGCTGACGAGGCCGAGCAGGTGAACGGCTTTGTTGTTCGCTTTGGCATAGTCGATGGCTGCCAGCAGCGCTTTGTTTTCATGCAATTCACGCTCTCTGACCGCTTTGTTGATACGCGCCAGTTCCTGCCACACGATGCGCCCTGCGCCGATGTTGAGGTGGCCCACTTCTGAGTTGCCCATTTGGCCGTCGGGCAGCCCCACGTCCTCGCCGTGCGTGATGAGGGTGCTGTGTGGATATTGCTGCATCAGGCTGTCGAAAAAAGGCGTATTGGCCTGATAGATGGCGTCTGCGCTGTGTTTGGGGCCGAGTCCCCATCCGTCGAGGATAAGGAGAAATGCTTTATTTGCCATAGTTATAAATGCCGAAATGGTTACGGCTGCAAAGAAACGGCGAACGGGACACTGATTGCACGGAAGGGGACAGATTTAGGCGGATTTTATTTTCCCCATTCCTAAACTGGATTCAGTATAAATCACACGCTCTGACAAAAATCATCTTCAGCAATGACTGAAATTGGTGTCGCAAAAAAATCCTGTTGTACTTTTGCCCTGTCATGAAACAAATCTTGATGTACACATGGATCATTGCCATTCTGGGACAGGCGTTTGTGCGCACTGCCTGGACGGTCGATTACTGGTGGCATCAGGACAAATACGTTTCCAACTGCGAGAACCTGTACAATGTTCGTTTTGATTGTGCCGGTAAATGCTACCTGAACAAAACAGTTCGGACAAGCGAGGGCGCTACCTCTTCCTCGGGTAAAGAACAGTCGCCCCTGACGCAGATGCAATTCAAGGACGCCGTGCTGTATTTTGAAGCATTCGAAATGCTGCCCGATGTGCCCGTTTTGCGCACTGAAAAACTCCCCGTACCTCCTTATTCTGCTTTCGCACCTACTGTGCCGGAAGCGCCTGTTTTCAAGCCGCCAGGCACATCCTTGGCCTGACGCGTCGGGTAAAGGTCACTTTACCCCTGTTTTTCACATTTCAAACATGTTGTCATGAAACAACTACTGTTCCTGCTTATGGCAGGAGCGGTACTTGCAACGCCTCGTATGGCACAGGCGTGCGATGTATGTGGTTGTTCGGGCGGTGGGGGCTACTTCGGAATTTTACCGCAGTTTCAGCGCCACTTCGTAGGCATGCGCTGGCAGGAACGGGTACTTGACTCGTATTCGCCGGCTACCAGCCTCGAATCTGCTTCGAACGGACACAGCGTATTTCGCACACTGGATATATGGGGCCGCTGGTATCCGCTTCGCCGCTTGCAAATCCTGGCTTTTATGCCGGTTCATTTTTTCGAGCAAACTGAAAATGAATCAATTGTACGTACCCGCGGACTCGGAAATGCCAGCCTGATGGCCAACTACACCGTGTTCAATACAGGCGACAGCCTGATGCGCACCTGGAAACATTCTTTCCAGATCGGCGGCGGTGTGCAGTTGCCAACAGGGCCTTACCGGCTGACCGATTCGGATGGCGTGCGTTACCATGCCAACCTCCAGCCCGGCTCCGGCAGCACCGATGCCTTGATTAACCTGATTTATACCCTGCGCCGCGGAAGTGTGGGCATGCAGGTGGACGCTCAAACCCGCATCAATACCACCAATGCCAACCAATACCGTTTCGGAAACCGGCAAAATGCAGCATTGCGCCTGTTTTGGTGGAAAAAACTGAACAACACGATTTCCATCCTGCCAAGAGCCGGCGTGTCACTCGATGTGGCCCAAAAAGACGTGTGGTACGATAGTCGCCAACGCGAAACTGGCGGCAGTATGGTTTTCGCAGATGTAGGCGCCGATGTGTACCTGGGCAACCTGGCGATTGGCGCAGGCTTTCAGAAACCCTTGCAGTACAACCTGGGAACCGGTGGAATCACACCGCGCGGCAACCTGAATATTTCGGCCACCTGGGCTTTCGGGCGGGAAAAAAAGATTTCCATGCCAGCAGTACCGGCATTCAGGAATGTGGGGGTTCCCAATCAATGAATTTCTTCTGGCACACCTGCCAAAGGGTTTGTCCTATTTACAAATGCGGTTGTTGGCATCCTCGTCAACAATATAATAAACTGAATTTCAAACATTTACAAACATGAAAAATGCTTTTTACGGCCTGTTGGCCCTCTTGATCACATTTACCCTCACAAATTGCAAAAAAACGGAAGAAGAAGTAAAAGGCCTCGGCGACGTGGTGATCGAAATGGACAACCACGCTGGTGACGAGATCCTCGAATTTGGCAAATCATACGTAACTGCCGGAGGTGATACGGTCAAATTTTCGACCTTCAACTACTACGTTTCCAATTTTGTCCTCATCAAGGATGACGGCACCGAGCATGTAGTGCCCAAGGATTCCTGCTACTTCCTCTGCAAACACGACGATGTGGATTCCCGCGAACTGGTGCTGCACAACGTCCCTGCCGGCGATTATAAATCCGTGCAGTTCGTCATTGGCGTCGACAGCCTGAAAAGCGTGAGCCCGGTAGGTGATCGCAAGGGTGTACTGGACCCCACCGGCGCTGCTTCCGGCATGTACTGGTCGTGGAATTCGGGCTACATTTTTGTGAAAGTGGAAGGCACTTCCCCACAGGCGCCTATTGACCCGGGTACCGGCGAGCGCACCCTGGAATACCACACGGGCCTGTTTGGCGGCAAAGATTCGCCTACCCTCAACAACCTGAAAACGGTAAAAATTACGAGCGCTGCAGAAAGCGCACGCGTTCGCGACGGCCATACCGGCGACGAAGCGCCTGTGTTTCACCTGTATGTCGACATTCTGGAGATGTTCACCACACCCAACGCTTTCCGCGTAGCGGATGTGCCTACTTCGCATGCAGGCCCATTCTCGCAGAAAATTGCGCAGAACTATGCAGATATGTTCCTGCTCGACCACGTACACAACCACCAATAAGGTGGATGTACTTCTCTTTTGGAATTAGGTGTTAGATAATATGCCCCGGGCAAGTAATTGGCCGGGGCATTATACCGATTCCGTTTTTGTCAGGATTGGCCGACTGTTGAAATTGGCTTGAACGAACGAGAAAAAAGTGGGTTCTTACCGATACATTTTATTGCCATCCTACAAGTACCTTCTACCATGAAAAAATTGCATATCAGCATCACTTTTGCACTTGTTGCTGCAACTGTTTTGGGCCAAACCGGCGACGTACAAACGGTTATCGACCAGGAAAAAGCCGCCTGGATTCGCCATGAGTTGCTTCAGCGCAATGCCGAAAACGGCGCTGTCAACCGTAGCGACCAGCATTACAGCCGTTTTCACTGGTTTGTCGACCCCGAATTGCATTACATCCGGGGAGAAGTCATGACGGTGTTTGCGCCGCTGGAAAACCTGAATGCCCTGGATTTCGATTTTTCTTCGGCGTTGGTGATGGACAGCATTAAATACCACGGGCAACTGTTGCCATTTTCCCAGAATGCAGACATTCTCACGGTGCAGTTTCCGACAGTATTGCCAGCATCGCTCCCTGATTCGCTTACTTTCTTCTATCAGGGCGCTCCGGTGGCAGTAGGTTCCGGTTTTGGCTCTTTTGCCACGGAAACACACGGCCCCGACAATGTGCCGGTATTGTGGACGCTCTCGGAGCCCTATGGCGCACGCGAGTGGTTTCCCTGTAAAATATCGCTGGACGACAAACTCGACTCCATCGATATTTTTATTACCGCTCCTGAAATGTACAGCGCTGCCAGCAACGGTCTGTTGGTGTCGGAAACATCCCTCAATGGTAGAAAAACGGCGCACTGGAAACACCGCTATCCCATTTCCACCTACCTGATTTGTATGGCTGTGACCAATTACGTCACGTTTGAAAACCTGGTGCCTGCCGGAGATGATACCATTCGTGTGCTGAATTATGTGTACCCGGAGGATTACAACGGCGCCCTGTTCGGTTCGCAGTTTATCGTCTCGCAGATGCAGTTGTACAACGATCTGTTTGGCGTTTATCCGTTTAAAGACGAAAAATACGGGCATGCACAGTTTGGCTGGGGCGGCGGCATGGAACACCAGACCATGACTTTCGTAACCAATTTCGGGTATGAATTGATTGCGCACGAACTCGCGCACCACTGGTTTGGCGATAAAGTGACCTGCGGCACCTGGCAGGACATCTGGCTTAATGAAGGCTTTGCCACCTATTGCAGCGGGCTGGTGTATGAAAACCTGGCGCCGCAGTATTGGCAGAATTTCAAACAACAGCGCATCGATAACATCACCAGCGAGCCCGGCGGCGCTCTTTTCGTTGAAGATACTTCCAATGTGGGCCGCATTTTCGACGGCCGGCTTTCCTATGCAAAAGGGGCCATGGTGCTGAATATGTTGCGCTGGGTTTGTGGCGATGCCGCTTTTTTCACCGGCGTTCGCAATTACCTGAACGCGCCGGAAATCCGGTTTGGATATGCCTACACGGCTGATCTGAAATATTACCTCGAACAGGCGTCTGGCAAAGACCTCGACGGGTTTCTGGCCGATTGGTACACAGGTGAAGGCTTTCCCTCCTATCAGTTGAACTGGTCGCAGGATGATTTTAACCACGTTATTGTCAACCTCGGCCAACAGCAATCGCATCCTTCGGTGCCGTTTTTCAAACTGCCGGTTCCGGTTCGTTTTTCGAATGCCGAACAAGATACGATTATTGTGTTGCAGCACCAGTTCGATGGACAGTCTTTTGCATTCGACCTCGATTTTGCAGCAACGGAGGTTACAATCGACCCCGAGTTGTGGCTCATTTCAAAAAACAACACCGTTCAGCAAGTGAGCAATACCAGTGAGGCGATACTGCCGGGACTGCGTTTCCGCTTGTTGCCCAGCCCTGCGCATGAACAATTTCGCGTGTCGCTTCAACTCGATGCGCCCCAGGCGGTAGAAATGCTGCTGTTGGATGCTACGGGCAAAGTGCTGATTCAGAAGAATATGCAACTTTCGGTTGGCACGCAGGACGTACCTTTTGACGTGAAGCACTTCCCGGCGGGTATGTACACATTTGCACTTCAAACGGAAAAAGGCCGGATTTCCAGGCCGGTTTCTGTGTTTTAACACGCTCGTAATCCCGGAAAGACTCCGCCTTGTGTGTGTTTTGGTGTTTTAGTGTTTTAGTGTTTTGGTGTTTTTGAGGGCTTCGCTCTTGGGGTTTGTAATAAACTTAAACCATTATTCCCAATGCCAAGAGCGAAGCCCTCAAAAACACCAAAACACCAAAACACAAAGCGTAGCGTACACCGACATTAAGTGCCACGAATGAACTATGTTGTATGCAACCTGATTTTTCCATAACACCAGTCCTCAGCAAAGGGCTGATACTGAGCATTTTATCTGTCTTGCTGGTTTTTTCCTGCAAAAAAGACGAACCATCTTACGAAGTTTTTCAACCGTCCAATTTTCCGGCGCCTGCTTACGACCTTTCCCAAAATCCGGTAACGACTGCCGGGTTCGAACTGGGCCGCAAACTTTTTTACGATCCCATCATGAGCCGCGACAGCACGATTGCCTGTGCGGATTGTCATATTTCATTTTCGGCTTTCAGCCATCCTCAGCACGCTACCAGCCACGGCATCGACGGGCTGTTCGGCCGCCGCAATGCCCTGCCCGTTCAAAACCTGATTTGGCAGACCAGTTATTTCTGGGATGGCGGGGTTGGTCAACTGGATTTGATTCCGCTCAATGCCATTACCAATCCGGTGGAAATGGACGAAAGCCCGCCGCATGTGGTCGCCAAACTAAACCGAAGCAAACAATATCCGGCGCTGTTCCGCGAGGCATTTCCGGGAGAAGACAGTGTGACCGGACCGCACATGCTACAGGCATTGGCGCAGTTTATGTCGATGCTGGTGAGTGCCAATAGCCGCTACGACCACTACGTGCGCCATGAAGCCGGCGGCGACATGAGCCAGCAGGAACTTGCAGGATTGCAGGTGTTTCAGCAAAAATGCGCTGCTTGTCATGCTACTGACCTGTTTACCGATCACTCTTATCGAAACAACGGTATTCTCGACAATTTTACACTCGACCGGGGCAGAAACGAGGTGAGTTCCCTGCCTGAAGACATCGGAAAATTCAGGGTGCCCAGTCTGCGAAATGTGGCGCTCACGGGCCCTTATATGCACAACGGGAAATTCAAAACCCTGGAAGCCATACTGGATCACTACGCTTCCGGCGTAAAAGATTCGCCCACGCTCGATCCGCTGCTCAAGCAAAACGGACAACTCGGTATCCCGCTTACGACAGATGAAAAACAGGCTATCCTGGCTTTTTTGCAAACGCTGACCGATCAGGAGTTTATCAACGATGAGCGTTTTCAGAAGTAAGGGCGTGTAATTCAAATGGTTAACCGGCGTCCAACGCAAAACATTTGTTTGGCTACTCCTCTTGTAGAAGGATCGCAAAATGGATCAGGCGGATTTTCACAGATGCAACATGAGTTCATCCCGAATTTTGGTTCGGAATTTTTCCTGCCCAAACTGATCGCGTAGAGTATTTTCCCGTAGAGTATTTTCCCGCAGAACTCGCAGATTTACTCGCAGAACTCGCAGAATGTAGAGTACACCTACTTCTTCATATCGAGTACACGGTGTACTCTACATTCTGCGAGTTCTGCGGGTAAATCTGCGAGTTCTGCGGGAAAATACTCTGCGGGAAAATACTCTACGGGAAATCTTTAGGAAACAACCTCCAAAAAACAAGATTCCGAACCCTGGCTTTGGCCAAAATTCGGGATGTCTCATGTTAAACTGATTTTTTTGTCATAAAAAGTGTCGGCCTGTACCGGGCATGGCACTTTTTTTTGACCTTTGCAGGAGCGAATCCTTCAGTTACCAAAGCATCCAAATCCAGACATTTTATGAGCGAATTAAAATACCGGCGCATTCTGCTGAAACTTTCAGGTGAGAGCCTGATGGGGCCACAAAAATTTGGAATTGCTGCCGATATGTTGCAGCACTATGCCCTGCAAATCAGAGAGTTGCGCGAAATGGGCGCTGAAATCGCCGTAGTCATCGGCGGCGGCAACATATTCCGCGGTATTCAGTCGGAAGGCGCCGGCATTGAAGGTGTAACGGGCGACTACATGGGCATGCTGGCCACCGTGATCAACGGCCTGGCCCTGCAAAGTGCCCTGGAAAGTATCGGCGTACAAACGCGCCTGATGACTGCCCTGAAAATGGAAAGCGTTGCCGAACCCTACATCCGTCGCCGCGCCATTCGCCACCTGGAAAAAGGCCGCGTGGTGATCTGCGCCGCGGGCACCGGCAATCCGTTTTTTACCACCGACAGCGCTGCCGCACTACGTGCCAACGAAATCAAGGCCGATGTCATCCTGAAAGGCACCCGCGTCGACGGTATCTACTCCGCCGATCCGGAAAAAGACCCGATGGCTGTGAAGTTTGACAAACTCACCTTCGCGCGTGTCATCAGCCTCGGTCTTGAAGTCATGGATATGACGGCCTTTACGCTCTGCGCCGAGAACAACATGCCAATCATCGTATTTGATATTCACCAGCCCGACAACCTGCGCGGCATTGTGCTCGGAGAACAGGTGGGAACGCTGGTACAAGGATAAGTCCTGAGTCGTAAGTCCTGAGTCCTGAGTCTGTAGAGTTGACCACCTTACTTTGGTGTTCTTATATGTAGATTCCAAAGTAAGGTGGTCAACTCTACGGACTCAGGACTCAGGACTTACGACTGTCATTCATGACATCTATGTTAAACATCATCTCCTACAACGTCAACGGCATTCGTTCAGCCATTTCTAAAGGATTCTGGGAATGGCTCGATACGGAAAAGCCTGATATCGTGTGCCTTCAGGAAATCAAGGCACTGGTGTCAGATGTGCCGGTGCTCGAACTCGAAGCACTGGGGTATCGCCATTGCTGGTTTTCAGCGCAAAAAAAGGGTTACAGCGGGGTCGCTACTTTTTCCAAAACGGACCCGGATCAAATTGTAACGGGCTGTGGTATAAGCGATTACGACCTGGAGGGCAGGATTCTGCGCACTGATTTTGGCGACTGGACCCTGCTGAACTGCTATTTCCCTTCGGGCACTACCGGCGATGCACGGCAGGGTTTTAAAATGAAATTCCTCGACGATTTTCTTGGATACGTACAGGAATTGAAAAAAGAACGGCCACAACTGATCATTGTCGGCGACTACAACATTGCCCACAACGAAATAGACATCCACGACCCGAAAGGCAACAAAAACAGCAGCGGATTCCTCCCGGAAGAACGCGCCTGGATGACCCGCTGGCTCGAAAGTGGCTTTAAAGATGCATTTCGCTATCGCAATCCCGACGTGGTGGAATACAGTTGGTGGAGTTTTCGCGCCGGTGCCCGGGGTAACAACAAAGGCTGGCGTATCGATTACCAGTGCGTTACAGACAATATTGCGGATAAAATCGTCAGCGTTCGGCAGTTGACCGATGTGCTGCATTCCGACCATTGTCCTGTGAAAATGGTGATCGACCTGTGAATTAGTTATCGGTTATTGGTTATTGGTTATCAGGGGTGGTAAGGGAGCATCCGTATCAATGCCTGCATTCATTTTTGTGAGGCCGGGCATTGATACGGATGCTCCCTTACCACCCCTGATAACCAATAACTGATAACTGATAACCAATATGCAAAAATGTCTACCTTTGCCCGATACCCCAATCCGTTTTAGTCTCACAGCCCTGCCATTCTCATCCGGCATGAAAGTTACTGCCGCTCAATTAGCGCAACTCCTGGACGGCTCGCTTGATGGCGATCCAAATGCTACCGTGTACCGACCTGCCCGTATTGAAGAGGCGGGTGAAGGTGATTTTGCATTTCTCGACAATGTCAAATACGAATCATACGCTTACACGACCAAAGCATCTATTTTGCTGGTACACAGAGCATTCAAACCTTCTCAACCTGTTCGATGCACCCTCATTCGTGTAGATGACGTACGGAGCAGCCTGGCCCTGTTGCTTCAAAAATTCGACGGCGCCAACAACGGCGCCAATGGCACTGCCGTTGCAGGAGAAGCCGCCATACACAAACTGGCAAAAATCGGGTTGGGTACCAGCGTTGGCGCGTATGTGGTGATTGAAGAGGGGGCTGTGATCGGCAATAATTGTGTCATTTATCCGCAGGTATACATCGGTCGCAACGCTCGCATCGGCGACAATTGCCGTATTTACCCCGGGGTAAAGATTCATTTCGACTGCATCATCGGCAATAATTGTTCGTTGCATGCCAACGCTGTCATAGGCGCCGACGGGTTCGGTTTTGCCCAGCAAGAAGATAAAAGTTGGAAAAAAATACCGCAGGTGGGCAATGTCATTCTGGAAGATTATGTGGAAGTAGGCGCCTGCACCTGTATCGACCGCGCCGCCCTGGGCAGCACGATCATCCGGCAGGGCGCCAAACTCGACAACCTTATCCATATTGCGCACAATGTAGAGGTAGGAAAAAATGCGGCCCTGGCAGCCCAGGTGGGCGTTGCGGGCAGTACCCACCTCGGCGACCATGTGCAGGTAGGAGGCCAGGTTGGTTTTTCCGGCCATATCAGCATTGCCGACGGCACCCGTATTCAGGCTCAGAGTGGCCTGGCTTCCAGCGTTTCGGAACCCAATACGGCTTTGTTCGGCAGCCCGGCCATCGGCTACAAGGATTTTATCCGGGCGCATATTGTATTCAAACAATTGCCCGATCTGCAGCGTAAACTGGTGCAATTAGAGAAAAAACTGAAAGAAATCGAGGAGCAAAATTCTGCTACCTGATTGCCCTGCATTACCAAAAATAGCAAAGAAACACATGCGTACGGACGTAAACACCCTGGGTGAATTCGGCCTGATAGACCACCTGACCGGCAATTTTGTCCTCCAGCAGCCCTCCTCCCTCAAAGGCGTGGGCGACGATGCAGCGGTCATCGACAACGGCAGTTTTTGTACTGTGGTAAGCACCGATATGCTGGTGGAAGGTATTCATTTCGACCTGGCCTACACGCCGCTCAAACACCTCGGCTACAAATCGGTGGTGGTGAATTTGTCGGACATCTACGCCATGAATGCTTTTCCGAAGCAAATCACCGTTTCCATCGCCATTTCCAACCGCTATTCCGTAGAAGCCCTCGACGAACTGTATGCCGGTATTCGGGCCGCCTGCGAAACCTATGGCGTCGATCTGGTGGGCGGCGATACCACGTCCTCTCCCAAAGGTATGGTCATCAGCATCACCGCTATTGGTCAGGGGGAAAAAGACCTGCTTACATACCGAAATGGCGCACGAGTCGGCGATCTGATCTGCATCACGGGAGACCTTGGCGCAGCATACCTCGGACTGCAATTGCTGGAACGGGAAAAACAAATCTGGCAGGAAAATCCGGATGTGCAACCCAACCTGGAAGACCAGCAATATGCCATCGGTAGACAACTGAAACCCGAAGCGCGTCGTGACCTGATCGAAACCTTCCGGAAAATTGGCCTCAAACCCACCTCCATGATCGATATTTCCGACGGCCTGGCTTCCGAAATATTCCATATCTGTAAACAAAGCGGGGTAGGGGCCCTGATAGAAGAAAGCGGGGTGCCCATTCACCCGGATGCGGAACTGCTGGCCCTGAAATTCAAACTCGACCCGATCACCTGCGCCCTGAATGGCGGTGAAGACTATGAACTATTGTTCACCATCGATCCTAACGATGTGGAAAAGGTTCGTTTTTTACCCGAAATCTATATCGCCGGTGAAATTCTTGACCCTAAAGACGGCATCAAACTGAACACAAAAGGCGGCAATTTGCATGTGCTGAAAGCGCAGGGGTGGACGCATTTTTAGAGGTGAGAGAGTGAGAGAGTGAGAGGTGTGAGAGACAAATTTTAAAAGGCAAGCGGCAATTGGCATAAAATAGCCCTGAAAGGGCGTATTCAATAGCCCAGGGCAACGCCCTGGGGAAACAATGAAACAATCCGCCACGGCAACGCCCTGGGGAAACAACGAAACAATCCACCACGGCAACGCCCTGGGGAAACAACGAAACAATCCACCAGGGCAACGCCCTGGGAAAACAACGACAAAATAATCAGGGTAATACAGTGGCAAAGAAAATTCAAAAAAGGAATGCACCCGTTGCTCGTCCTTCGCGCACCGTAGCAGCAACGGCGGAACCCATCGACTGGAACCGCTGGGCCATTTGGGTGCCGGTCATCCTGGCCTTTCTGATGTTTGCCACTGGCCTGAACAATGCCATGACTGGCATCGACGACCACGCATCAACCACCGACAACCCCGTGGTGACGAATTTTTCGTTGACATCCGTGTTCAACCATTTTAACCTGGGCATGTACGCGCCACTCACCTGGATCGGGTATGCGTTTGCGTATATGCTGGGCAAAGAAAATGCGCTGACCTACCACCTGCTCAGCCTGTTGGTACACACGTTCAACACCTGGCTGGTGTACCGCCTGCTGGTGAAACTGGAAGTGCGCCAAAGCCTGATTTTGCCTATTGCCATTCTGTTTGCCATTCACCCCATTCAGGTAGAATCGGTCGCCTGGATAGCCGGTTTCAGTACGCCGCTGTATTCCATGTTCAGCCTGCTGGCATTTACGTTTTACCTGGATTATGCAGCCGACCGGCCAGCCCGTTACCGCTCGTACGCACTGGCGCTGGGCATGTTTGTGCTCGCTTGTCTGGCCAAAAGTGCTGCGGTGACCGTGCCGCTCACCCTGATCATTCTGGACTGGTGGAAAAAACCGCAACGCCTGACCCGCATACAGCAGTGGGGCGCCTATGTGCCTTTTTTCCTGATTGCACTCGGTTTTGGTCTGCTGACGATTTACTCCCGCGAACAGGCGGGCACCATTGTTGGCACCAATGTAAACGGCTACACAGCGCTGGAGCGCGTGTTGCTGGTGTGCTACGCACCGCTGTTTTACATCTGGAAAATGCTGGTGCCGCTGAAACTGAATGTTTACTATTCCTTCGACAAAATAGACGGGCAACTGCCCTGGCAATACTTCGCCTCACCGGTCGTGGTGGCTGCTTTGGCCTGGGCTGCGTGGCGTTATCGCAGCGTGGCGCCCTATCTGGCTATCGGACTGCTGTTTTTCATAAGCAACATAGCCGTTGCGTTGCCATTTGCCACCTTGGGCACCTTTGAACTCTGCGCTGATCACTACAACTACATCGCCTGCATCGGCATCTTTTTCATTTTGGCAGAAGGTTTGCAGGCATTGCAACAGCGCTACCCGGGCAATGCGGGCGCACTCAAAACGATCGCCTATATCTGGTTTGCAGCCGTATTTGTGCTGTGTTTTCGCCAAATCAGGATTTGGAAAGATTCCATAACAGTCATTTCTAATGCCATCGACAACGGTTACTACCACCAGGGCATGATGTTTCTGGGGCGTGGCGTGGCGTATGGCGACATTGGACGACCGCAGGAAGCCATTCAGGATTTTACACGAGCCATTGAAATTGACCCCAACAAGCGCGACGCCTACAAATTCCGGGGCAGCCTCTATGCCCAGGCTGGAGAACTGGATTTGGCCCTGGCCGATTTGCTCAAATACGTCACGCTGGATACGGCCGACGCCGTCAGTTGGAACAATATTGCCATGATTTACATGCGCAAAAACCAGTTGCCACAAGCACTCGAGGCTTTCAATCAAACGATCGCCATCAAGCCGGATGCGGCCATTTCCTATCAGAACCGCGCGAAAATCCACGAAATGATGGGCAATACGCAATTGATGCAGGCCGACCTGGCCCGCGCACGGCAATTGGCAGGAAAATAAGGGCGTCACTGTCTCGTCATTTTTGCCGCTTCCTACTGTTTGGGGAAACGAACATACTGCAACAACACACACCTTTGCAGGATGTACTACCTGTTGCTATTTCACAGTGGCTTGCGCTGGCTGATTTTGCCGGCATTGATATGGGCCGTTTTTACAGGCTGGGAGGGCCGCCGATTCGACCGACCATTCCGCTTGGCTGATCGTATGGCCGTCAGCACTGTTTCCATACTTGCCCACATCCAATTGTTGCTGGGCTTCTGGATGTACATCGAAAGCCCGGTGGTAAAGGGCTTTTGGGCCGAGCGTTCGTTTCGATGGAGCGACCCCTTGTTCTTTTCACTGATCCATTTCGGGCTGATGGTAACCGCCATTGTACTCATTACGATTGGTTCGGCACTGGTGAAGCGGGACATGGAAGACCGCAAAAAATTCAGCGTTGTATTTCGATACTACGGCCTTGCGCTGCTGATTATTCTGCTGGCCATACCCTGGCCGTTCTCGCCTTTGGCCCAGCGGCCTTGGTTGCGTTTTTGACACTTTTCAAACTCTTTTGCATGTTGCACTTTTTTACTTCTGCCCTCGGCCGACTCCGGCTTATTGCCTTTGTAGAAGGCGTATCTTTTCTTGTACTCCTTTTTATTGCCATGCCATTAAAGTACATGTACGGCCAACCGCAGGCAGTACGGGCTGTCGGCACCGTTCATGGTTTGTTGTTTGTAACCTACGTACTTTTTGTTTTCCAGGCAAAAATTGAACGCAACTGGGATGGCCGCAAAACCTGGAAACTCCTGCTGATTTCCCTGATTCCATTTGGCAATTTTTACGCCGACCGGAAATGGCTGGCGCCGGAGGAGAAGTGAGGGCGAGAGGTAAGGGGCAAGAAGCAAGGGGCAAGAGGCAAGAAGCAAGGGGCAAGAGGCAAAGGGACAAAGAGCAAGGGGGAGCAGTAATATCAAATTTGCCTCTTGCCCCTTGCTCTTTGCCCCTTGCCTCTTGCCTCTTGCCCCTTGCTCTTTGCCCCTTGCCTCTTGCCCCTTGCCCTTTGCCTCTTGCCCCTTGCCTCTTGCCCCTTGCTCTTTGCCCCTTGCCTCTTGCCCCTTGCCTCTTGCCCCTTGCTCTTTGCCCCTTGCCTCTTGCCCCTTGCCTCTTGCCCCTTGCTCTTTGCCCCTTGCCTCTTGCCTCTTGCCCCTTGCCCTTGCCCCTTGCCCTTTGCCCCTTGCCCCTTCCCCCTTCCCCTTGTCAGTTTCAAATTTTTTGCGTTGTTTTGGAGCCTGCAAACATGGAACTTTCAGAAGCCATCACATTGATTCAACCTGCGCACTCAGGACGGCCGAATGCTGCCATTTGGGCCGATCTGGGATGCGGCTCGGGTTTGTTTTCATTTGCACTGGCGCATTTGCTTGCGGCAGGCAGCAAGGTGTATGCTTCCGATCGCGACCCTGTTCGGCTGCAGACATTGCCACGCCCGCAAGGCATTGATATTCAACCGTATCAACTGGATTTTGTGGCGCAGCCATTGCCCTGGCAAGCGCTGGATGGAATTTTGATGGCGAATTCCCTGCACTATGTTTCCGATAAAAAAACGTTACTTGCACGCCTGATGGCAGCATTAAAACCGGAAGGTCAGTTGATTATTGTAGAATATGATACTGACAAACCGGTACCTCAGTGGGTGCCTTATCCGGTCAGTTTCCGCAGTTTGCAAAAGTTGTTTGCCGATACAGCATTTTCAAAAGTGGAAAAAGCAGGGGAAAGAGCATCTGTGTACGGCCGGGCGCCAATGTATGCTGCAAGTGTCATTCGTCAAATTTCCGATCTATGATACTGTATGTAATTGGCATTCTTACACTTGCTCAGTTAGCAATTTATACCCTGTTGGACGACTATAAAGTTGGCCTGCCCAAAAGTGTGATTCTCATGCTGCTGTTAGTATGCTATTTCTTTATTTTACCTCCCCTTTTTTACCCGAAGCATGTGCCTGGTAAAATCAGATGTGGCAATCCGGCAATGGGTATTACAATGGCATTTTGGGTATTCGGTGGGGCCGCAGCATTAGGGGCACATACATTATATCAGGCAATCAATCCCAAATCAAAATAATGTTTACCAATTGAAATGATTGATATGAAATATTGCACCCTCCTGCTTCTCTTTGCAGCCTTGTTTGCCTGCAACAAACCCACGGAAAAACAACTTCCGCTGGTGGGCACCTGGCAACTCATCTCCGCTACTTCTACGGAAAAGGACAGCACTTATTCCACCTTCGAGCCGCGGAATAAAATGATCAAAATGATTACCCCGACTCATTTCGCCTTTTTCAACCATGACCTGAACATGGGTAAGGACAGCACGACGGCGGCCTATTCGGGCGGTGGCGGCACCTACACGCTCCAGGGCGACAAATACACCGAGCACCTGGAATATTTTAACTACCGCGAATGGGAAGGGCATACGTTTGATTTTACGGTAACCATCAAAAACGATACACTTACCCAGCGTGGCGTGGAAAAACTCGAACACCTGGGGATCGATCGGACTATTGAAGAGCGTTACAAGCGGCTGTAACTACTCTTTTGCGCCGATCGATTGCAGGTATTTCAGCACCTTTTCTGCTGGCTCACCACCTGCTTTGGCGTGTCGTACCAGCGAAATGTTGTGCGGCCCGACAGCGTCTTTCATGTGGGGGAACGCCTTGATATAAGTTTTTACCAGTTTCAGTTCGCCCAGCATGGCTGCCACACAAATGGTAGGCCGTGCACCTTTTTCGAGCAGGAAAAGGGCCATTTCCCTGTCTCCAACATGCCCGGCTGCACCAATGGCGTCTTCCCAGTCCCAGCCGCCGAGATTGTGCACGGCGTTCAGCAGGTCGGGTGTTTCCGTAAGCATGGTTTTGAGTTGATCAAAATTGTTGTGGGCTACCTTGACAAATTCTTTGACCAGGGTTTTGTCGAGCGGGTCGCCTTTGGGAGACTTTGCCGGGGCCGTTTGGGCATGCAACAAGGTTGGAATAAACAATGCGCCGGAAGCGCCGGTGATGGCCGTTTGAATAAACTGTTTTCTTGTGATCATAGCGATTGGACAGGTTTGAAATGAAAATCGAGGCAAACCTATCGGCTGTGTATCTTATCACCAAACCGCACCTTTCCGTTTTCAACGAATCAGGAGAGGTGTTGCCGCCGCCATTCAGCAGGCGAAACCCCCTTTACTTTTTTGAAGGCTTTGTAAAATGCCGAAACAGATTGGAATCCACTTTCCAGGGCAATCCCTTCCATGCTCAGGTGGTTGAAGGCCGGATCGAGCAGTTGTCGGCTGGCCTCGGCTATGCGGTAATCGTGCAGCATTTCGGGAAAGGTTTTTTGAAACTGGCTATTGATTACTTTGCTGATGAGATAAGCGGGCGCATCCATTTGCGCCGCAAGGCTATGCACAGTGAGGTGTCTGTCGGTAAAGGCTTTGCCTTCTTCCATAAATCGGGCAATCCGGCTGGCCAGTTCTGCCTGGTTGTCATTGATCGCCGCATTCCTGTTTACATTGATTTTTGAAAATACACGCATGCGCGTCATCCCCCAAAAACTCAGCAGGTACAATATGACGGCTGCCGTGGCCGTGATCAGGATATACGTCTGGCTGGAATCTACTATCAACTGCACATAGTATGTGCCCAGAATCAGGGAAACACTGGCAACGAGCCCCCACATCCATTGTCGGGTGTTTTTTTCAAATACCGATTGCTGCAATTCCCGCCACAACAGAAATATACTCGCTGTGGTATACATGGTCATATGCAGCACGGCCGATTGATAAAAAAAGGGTGTCCTTCTCCGATCTATGAACAGGAAAACAGCCACAAACAAGGCTGGCAACACAAAATGAAGGTAAGCACGATGTGGCAACGATACCCATTTGTCAAGCAAACTCTTATAGTATAACCACAGAAAAGGGCCTATCAGTACCATGCCTGCCACGCCGAATACCGGAGCAATTTTACCCGTTCCGGGAATGACAATGCCGATGACCGATTTGGTGATTCGGACAGCCAGCGCAAGCAACAACAAGGCCAGCAACTGGTTCGACAAGGTATTGCCCTCCTGCCTTCGCCAGAAAAAGACGGCCAGAAACAGGGCATGGCAAAATGCCAGCGTTCCGAATATTGCAATGAAGTTGACCATTGGAATGCAATAATCCTGAATTGCTCTAAATTTCAGACTAAAATAATACGAAACACCCACACCCGGTCGTAATAGGCGATTGGGAGGCGCCTTAAATCACCATCCATCCCATTTCCACCCCGCCCACCCTGTAAGTTCATAAAATGAGGAAGGGGCCATAAAATGTTCTGCAAGAACATTTTATGGCCCCTTCCTCATTTTATGAACTCCCCTTGCCTTACTTGAAATTCAAGTGCTTGATAGAGTAGTAGCAAATAGTGCCAAAACCCATAGCCAACATGGAGTGGAACAGCACGAATGCCGTATTGTCGGTAACCAAACCGATAACGACCGCAGCAGCAAACACCAGTGCCATAAAGCCTTCAGCATATGTTACCCACGAAATTTTCTTGGCTACATAACTTGCTTTTTGGAAAGATTTCTGCTCGCCGTTGATACCGAATTTCGGGGTACGAACGAAAGAGGAAACCTTGCCGCGGTACCCTTCGATGACAGCGATGGAGTTGTACAGCGACAGACCCATCGAGATCGGCATGAAGGAAATAAACAGACCGAAGAAACGCACTTTTTCCCAGAAAGTAGCCGGGTTGGTGCGGTGCAGTGCTGCCGTGATATTGGCGGTGTAGGAAATACCTGCTACGGAGAACAGGCCCAGCACGGAGAACGATAGGAAGTGCGTGGAAATGCCCAGTTCGCGGAACGCAAATGCGAGCGGAATACTGCTCACTGCTGCGATGAACACCCACAGGAACACGCCATACGCCAGCAACTGGCTGGTAGCGTGCAGTTTTTGCACCATATTGAGTTTGTTACCGCTTTCTTTCCAGATGAGGTGCAGCAGTTTGCGGGCGTTTTGTGCGCCACCTTTGTTCCAGCGGAACTGCTGGCCTTTGAGGCCGTTCATTTCCACAGGCAATTCGGCAGGGCTTTCGAGTTTTTCCAGGTACTGGATTTTGTAACCCAGGATTTGAGCGCGGAAACTCAGGTCGAGGTCTTCCGTCAGGGTATCGCTTTGCCAGCCGCCGGCTTCGTTGATTACTTTTTTGCGCCAAACGCCGGCAGTGCCGTTGAACTGGAGCAGCAGGTTGCCATAGGAGCGGCCTGCTTGTTCTACTGTGAAGTGGACGTTCAGTTGCAGGGCCTGGAGTTTGGTCAGCAGGCTGTAGTCGGCGTTGATGTGTTCCCAGCGCGTTTGTACAATCCCTACTTTGTCATTTTCAAAATAAGGCATGGTTGTGCGCAAGAAATCAGGGCGCGGCGTAAAGTCGGCGTCGAAAATAGCGATGTATTCGCCATTGGCGAGTGGCATGGCTTCCTGCAAGGCGCCTGCTTTGTAGCCCTGGCGGTTCACACGGTGTACGTGCTCGATATTAAATCCTTCGGCTTTGAGTGCGGCTACTTTGGCAGCCACGATGCCGACCGTTTCGTCGGTAGAGTCGTCGAGCACATGAATTTCGAAACGTTCTTTCGGATATTCCTGTGCTGCTACGTAGTCGATGATACGCTCTGCCACATACATTTCATTGTACATAGGCAGTTGCACGGTCACAAAAGGAACCGTTTGGTCGTCCTGGTCGTATTGCAGGTACTGGATAGACGGGTTCTCCTTGTGGAATCTTTTGTACAGATACAGCAGGTGGAATTGCAGGAGGCAGTAAAGGGTCACTGCGCTCATGGCAATAAAGTAGATCAGGAGCATCAGGTAGCCGAAGTCTACAAAGGCTTGATACTCAAATGCTTCTAAAAGAGAATGGAGACCGTACATACTGGGTTAGAGATTGATTTTGATTCCTTTCAGTGGTTATGACGATGGTTGTAATGTCTGTTGTAATACAGAACTGATTTTTGACGATGCAAAACTAACACAGGGCGTTAAGAAAAGGTTAAAAAGTATGGTAAACTATGCGTTAAAGTTTTGCAAACAGGCATGAAGCATTTCATTTTGGCTGTAAAAAACCATTTCAGCCTCCAAAAACGCCAAACATCATTCGGAATCTCGGGAAAAATTTCGCGCAATACAGAACGATGCTTGTTTTAAGGAATGAACCTGAGTAGGTTTCTCGTAAATACTGTGTTGGTGAATTGGCCCTGTTAGCGCGTTAATTTTTTAACATTCAGCGGCCCTATTTTGCTTTTTTCTCGCGTTGCAACAAGCCGTCTATTTTCTTTTCCAGGTCGACCAGCATTTCTAATTGTTTCTGCTGGATATCGCACAGATGCTCGTATTGCTCCACCAGTGAAAGGTCGATTTTGCGGTGCAGGTGCCGGATTTCAATTTCCGCTTTCAGGTTGATGAGGTAGTCGTCTTCCGCACGTTCGCGGTCTTTCGCCTCTTTCCGGTTCTGGCTCATCATGATAACAGGTGCTTGCAGGGCGGCAAGGCATGATAGCAGGAGGTTGAGTAGAATGTAGGGGTACGGGTCGAAGGCTTTGGTGAGTATCACAGTATTTACAACAATCCACACCACCAGTACCCCGGTGAAACTCAAAATGAACGTCCAACTACCGCCGAACTGCGCCACTTTGTCGGCCACACGCTCTCCGAAGGTTGCCTTTGAGTCGGTGTCTTCTTCTTTCAACTGGTGGGTAAGCAGCGATTCTTCGGCCAGCGATTCTTTTACAATATCGTTCAGTTTCTGAACGTATTGGTTTTCGGTGTCCATGAGATGATGGACGTATTCGAGGGTGTTTTTTTTCATGGGTGTTGGATGGTTGGAAATGCAAGTAATGGGTAGAGGGGGAAGAGAAGAGGCAGCAGCCTTTTGGCACCGAAAGGTTATGCGGAACGTGTTATGGCACAAAAGGATTATGAATGGCCAACCTCTTCTCTACCAGCAAACCATGCTGCATATCTTCAGAAAAAAGGTGTGTGCAATCATTTTCCAGTGCAGTGGCTACGATCAAACCATCATACCAAGAAAAATTGTACTGCTCTTTTAAATTCAAGGCAAGAAGAATGGTGCTTTCCTGAATAATAGCCAGTTCAAAAAACGAAAGGAAATCTTCTACCACGCTGCGAATGTCGTTGACAGGGAGCAGATTTTTACGATGACAAGTATTGATAAACTCGTTGACGACTTGTGTGGAAATAAGAAAATCGAACGACTCTCTAAAGAGCAGTTCGATTTTGTTGGCCTTATCAGCGTCAGTGCTGATGGCGTATACCAGTAAATTGGTGTCAATAAAACATTTACCTTTCATTGGCCTCGTCGCGATTAAACCGATAATCGACAGGCAGGTTTATTTTGTAGCGGCGCAGTCGTTTTAAAAAAGCATCTGATCCGATTTTGCCGGATTCTACTTTTTGAATTACGATTTTTCGCTGAGCCAGCCACGCACTGATTTCTTCCAGTTCGCTCATTGCTTCAATTTGAAAAATGACTGTCATAATTGGGATAGTAATAGTTTATTCAACAAAAGTAATCACTTTTACTGTCCTCGCCAACAGCAAAATATCCGAACCATTATTTGAAGCCTGCCCGTTTTCTCTATTTTTGCCCGGAATACAAATCACATGAGCGCCGAAAAAACACCCGTCCAGATTTTTGTTGCCTATTCCCAGAAAGACCGGGTTTTTCTGGATGGCTTGCGCGCGCACATCAAGCCCCTGGAACGCAACGGGCAGGTGAAGATATGGTACGATGGAGAAATTCAACCAGGAGAAGCCTGGGACGATGCGATCAAATCCAGGTTGAAGTCGGCGGACATCGTGCTGGCCTTGTTGAGTTCTAATGCCCTGGCTTCCGACTATTTTTACGACGAGGAAATAACGCATGCCCTTGAGCGGCACAATACCCAATCGATTCGGGTGGTGCCCATACTCTTGTCGCCCTGCCTGTGGCAGCAAACACCCCTGGCAGGCTTGCAGGGCTTGCCGACCGGAATGAAGCCGGTTTCAGCCTGGAAAACTTTTGATGATGCCTGGCACAACGTCATGCTGGGCTTGATGGCCATAATAGGCGAAATGAAAGGCGCCTCTGTTGCCGAGGCAGCGCCTACGGCCAAAGCCAGCACTGCCGACAGCGATGTGTGGGAAATAACCACGGAAATGAACACCCCGGCTGCCTATCAAAAATACCTTGACCGATTTCCGCAAGGTTTTTATGCGGAAAATGCGCGCCAGTTTCTGGAAGACGTTCAGGCAGACGATACCTATTGGGAGTTTGCCAATGACGCGGGTACGGATCAGGCTATTTTTAAGTATCTTCAAAAATACCCCAAAGGCCTGCACAGCGCAGAGGCCCGGAGACGGATTGATCCTTTTCACGAACTCATGGTGTTTGTAAAAGGCGGGACTTTTGAGATGGGGGATGTTTTTGGAGAAGGAAGCGATCATGAGAAACCCGTACACCTGGTTACGCTCGATGACTTCTGGATGTGCAAATACCCGGTGACGCAGGGGCTTTGGAAGGCCGTTATGGGCGCCGACAACAATCCTTCTCATTTTACTGGGCAGGAGGATTTGCCTGTTGACAGTGTGAGTTGGGAAATGGCGCAAGCATTTATAGAGACGCTGAATAAAAAATCCGGACAAACTTATCGCTTGCCTACGGAGGCTGAATGGGAATATGCTGCGCGGGAGGGAGGTAAGAAGGTGCGGTTCGGGAATGGCAAAGATGTGGCCGACCCGGTTGAAATGAACTTTGATGCATCGGAAAAATATAAACAACCGTATTCCATCACAGGTACATTGTATGGCAAAACAACACCAGTAAACATGTTTCGATGTAATGCGTTGGGGTTGTATGACATGAGTGGAAATGTATGTGAGTGGTGCGAAGACTGGTATGCCGAAGACTGCTATCAAATACATCTACAACAAGGCACGATGATAAATCCTACAGGGCTTGACGAGGGCTTGTCCCGCATTCTCCGAGGTGGTAGTTGGTATGACGATGCATGGGGCTGCCGCTCTGCTTACCGCCAAACTATTCATCCATCAGACCGCAACGACGACATCGGCTTCCGCCTGGTCTTGTCGATTCCCCCAGTTTAGGGGAAAAGTCCTTCCGGCTCCTGTGAGCACAGGAAAGCGACGCACAGCCATGAAGTGGAGAATAGGGCTGGTGGGACGACAGCCCTTCGACACGGAAAGGCTGTGCGGAGCGGAAAGAATCAGGAAATATCGGTAAAGGGGGGAGGTATTTCAACCCTTATAAGTTTTTAATTCCACGTTGGTTGATAGCAAAGAGGCTGATATTGACACCAGCCCATCACCATATCCGCTTCTGGGAATACCCATTCAGATACAAATCAAAAGTCGAATCCCGTGATACAATCGGCATGTTGTCTACAATACTTTGCGCAATAAGTAAGCGATCGAAAGGGTCTCTGTGTATCCATGCAAGCCTGCTATTGTGAAGAGTGTGGTCGAATGTGATGGGCAGGAGGTGAAAGCCGTTTTGAAAAATATCCTATACTTCCAGCGGTTCATCAAAATCCGCTTTCATGCTATATTTCCCTTTGGCGCTGCCAAAGGTCGGTTTATGCTTGCCCTCCTGTGTGAGGTTGTGTTTCATCAATAAATATCCGATAAAATCCAGCACTTCCTGTTTGAGGTCGTCCGGCATTTGCTTCAATTGCAGTAAGATATGCTGATCTGTCATTCCCATAATGTAACCTTGAATGGAACAAAAGTAAACCCTTTTCACCAAAATGCCAATTCCGCCTACCCCGCGTACAACCATCTTGCCTACTTTTGCCGTCCAGTCCAAAACACTCCACCTGCACATGCGCCTCCTGTTTCGCTTTGCCCCAGCCCTGTTTGTGTTGCCCCTGCTACTCACTTTTTGCCAGAAGGAGCGCTTCACCTCCGACCCGGGCGACAAACTCGAATTTTCGACAGATACCCTGCGTTTTGATACCACTTTCACCGAAATCGGCTCGGCCACGCGCATCCTGAAAGTGTACAACCGCCACAACAAAAGCATCCGGATCAGCAAGATATACCTGGCCAATGGCGCTGCTTCGCGTTTCAACCTCAATATCGACGGTATTGCGGGCGACAGCCAGACGGATATTGAAATCGCGCCACACGACAGCCTGTATGTCTTTGCCGAAGTGACCATCAACCCCGATCAGCCGGTGAGCGCCAGCCCTTTTGTCATTTCGGAAGATGTGGTGTTTGAAACCAACGGCAACGTGCAAAAAGTGGTGGTAGAAGCCTGGGGCCAGAACGCCGTGTACTTGCCTTCCCGATATGGCGCAGGCGGCACCGTCGGCTACACCTGCGACGGCGGTGAATGGGTGTGGGACGACCCGCGGCCGTATGTCATTTACGGCATCCTCGTCATCGACCAATGTACTGTGCGCATTCCGGCGGGCCAGCACGTGTATGTGCATGGCGGATTGGGGAAAATCGTGACAGATACCGCCATTTTGCGCTACAATGATGGCTTCATGGCTTTTCAGGGCAGCGGAAAACTCATTGTGGAAGGCACGCAGGACAAGCCCGTTATTTTTGAAAGCGACCGACTGGAGCAGGAGTTTGACGAAGGCGCCGGACAGTGGACGGGCATCTGGCTGCAATCGGGCTCCACGGGCCACCGCATCGACCACTGTATCATCCGGAATTCAGTGATCGGGGTGCGGGCCGACTCTGCCGTCGACCTTACCCTGCGCAACACTCAGATTTACAATACTTCCGGCCCGGCAGTGATCGGCGTACATGCCAAAATAGATGCAGAAAATTGCCTGTTTTACTCCAATGCGGGCTACTGCATTCAACTGGAATATGGCGGCGAGTACAATTTTACCTACTGCACGGCCGCCAATTACGGTATCGACGGCGAAGCCATCAAAATGGGCAACGCGATTTGCCTCGACCCTGCCTGCGAATCCTATGTGGCCAACCGCTTGCAGGCCCGTTTTCAAAACTGCATCCTGTTTGGAAACCGGGCCGATCAGGTCACGCTGTTCGATCGCGTCGACGATCCGGCCATGTTTGATTATCAATTGAAAAACTGCATCGTGCGGGTGAAAGACCTGCTAAAAGACAATGCTTATCCCGATTTTCTCGACCATTGTCAGCCCTGCATCAATGGCGACGGACAGGACACGATTTTCCTCGACCCGAATCGTTACCAGTTTCGGCTCGATACCATGCATTCCATCGCCAATCGATATGGTGCGCCAGTGCCGGGCATCGACAAAGACCTGGACGGAAAGGTGCGCGATGCGAATATGCCGGACGCGGGGTGTTTTGAGATCGAGTTTTAGAACATGGATATAAGCACATTCTTATTCTAACCGTAGCGACAGCCCGGCAATCGTTCGGGGCGCCGGCTCTTGTCCACATTGCACCTGTATTTCATCGAATAAAAACCGGTCGCCAGGCATGGCCGTTTTTAGTAGTTGGCTGGTTTCTTCGCTGAATGTATTTCCTTGATTTTCAATTTCTTGCGGGTCTTCCCTTTTTCTAAACCGTGTGACGCGGAAATTCAGGATGGTACAGGGTGCTTCAACATCAAAATCTTTAGGAAAGTGGACAAGGAGCGAGGTTTGTGCAGCCAGTTCGGTAGGAGAAAGGGTAGAGGAGGGGAGGGCGAGCGATGCGATGGGGTCGGGGAGAGGGCGAACGGGAAATTTGAATTTTACGGCACTGCCAGTTTGCAGCGTGACAGCATCCAAAGAGAGTGGAACAACGCTATACCGCCCTTTTTCAGTTGTACGGAGCGAGGCATTTGAAGACAAAATCTGTACTTCATTCGATTTGCCATGTTCTGCTGAAGATACAATGACTGGATTGTCGACATAGGCATATAAAAAAGATGGGCTATTGGACAGTTTTACCTGCGGAAAGAAAGGTACCACCTGGTAGGCGAATGTCCTGTCTACCTGGAAAGTATCCAAGTAATGTCTGCCGCTTTTTCCCTCTCGCCATACCTTCCCTTTTATTTCCACCACAAAAGAATGGGCTCCGACTTCACTTGCTAATTGCTCAAAATGAGAGATACCATCCTTTACATCCATCGGTTTATGATCAATGAAAAATTGGAGACTCTTCTCGTCGATTTGTTCGAAATATCTTGTAAAAAAAATATCAGCCCGATACACATCGCCACTTAAAACATAAGGAGATTGGGGGTTGGCTGCTGGTTGTACCCAAGCAACAAAACAATCAAAGAAACTGGTTTTTTTGATACAGTAATTCAGCACTAAAATCATTCTCTCCACCGCCATCGACTGCAAATGAGAAATCATAGCCAATGTTCCGGTAGTCGGTATATCCCTAAAATTCCCTTTTCCCCCATGAAATGGATAATCATCCATCGGGTTAGTTTTGTATTTTTGATAAATACAGGCCTCTACCTCCTTATTCTGGTCTGCCAATTGAAGCATATCTGAATAAAGGCTGTCGGTAAGTGCGGAGATATGCATTAACATACCCGGCAAAAGTTTATTTACGGATGGGTACTGCTTCCCGGAGGGTGTAATCCTGGTAGATTTTAATACAATCCCGCAAGCGGTGGCTATCTGCACGCGCAGACTATCCAGAAAATGTTGATAAGACTGATGTTTGATCAGTAATTGCAAAAAACCATTGTAATAATGCTCATTTAATTCATTTCGGTACCTGCTCGTCTCATTTTCCAGTGTCATAAATCTTTCTTCCAGTATGTAATGCTGTGCTATAATGTTATCACGGATGCCCGCATCCACATCCACAAATGCTTCAGAAATCCGGCCGCTGTTACATTGCCTTAAAACAAACCAACACACCAGGCTCAAACCAACAAGATATAAAATGGAACGGATATGCAGATGCGGTATCAAATTGATGGATTTTACCGTTCAAAACGTAACGCCTCTACCTTTGGTATGTCACTTCCACCCAGGGCGTTACCTCACCTCCACCCAGGGCGTTGCCCTGGGCTATTGAATACGCCCTTTCAGGGCTATCTTGTAACAAAAACTTGTTGGTTGCCCTTTGCATATTACCTCTTGCCTTTTAAAATTTGCTTCTCACCTCCACCCAGGGCGGTGCCCTGGGCTATTGAATACGCCCCTTCAGGGCTATCTTGTAACAAAAACTTGTTGGTTGCCCTTTGCATATTGCCTCTTGCCTATTGCCTTTTAAAATTTACCTCTCACCTCTCACCCTCGGCGCTACCTCCTTCCCGATCAATTCTATCGCCCGCATCAATTGCTCGTGCGACAAACCTGCATTGTCCATTTGAAAAGTCAGGCGCGAAATGCCGCCCAGTGCCTCGCTGTGGCGCAGTATCTTTTGGGCCACATCTTCCGGACTGCCTACGATAAGCGCGCCGGTATCGCCTGTTTGGGCATCGAAGCGGGCACGAGTCACAGGTGGCCAGCCGCGCTCCCGACCGATGCGGGTAAAGGTGTCGGCGTAGCCGGGGAAATAATCGTTCACGGCTTCTTCAGTGGTGGATGCCACGTAGCCCAAAGAGTGCAGGCCCACGGTGAGTTTTTCGGGTGCGTGCCCGGCGCGGCGGCCCGCTTCGCGGTACAGGTCGATGAGCGGCCGGAAGCGATGCGTTTCGCCACCGATCACGGCGACCATCAAGGGCAAACCGAGTGCCCCGGCTCGAATGAACGACTCCGGTGTGCCACCCACGCCCACCCAGATGGGCAAAACAGGTTGTAAAGGCCGCGGATAGATGATTTGCTCGCGCAGCGGGGCCCGAAATTTGCCCGACCAGGTGACGGTTTCCTGTTCCCGGATTTTCAGCAGCAAATCGAGTTTTTCAGAAAACAAGGCATCGTAATCATTCAGGTCGTAGCCAAACAGCGGGAAGGCTTCAATAAACGAACCGCGGCCCACCACGATTTCCGCCCGGCCCTGCGAAATGAGGTCGAGTGTAGCAAAATTCTGGAACACCCGCACCGGATCGGCCGCGCTCAGCACAGTCACGGCACTCGTCAGGCGAATCCTGCTGGTACGCGCAGCGGCAGCGGCCAGTATGAGTGTGGGCGCCGAATCCAGAAATTCGCGCCGATGGTGCTCGCCAATGCCGAATACATCGAGCCCCGAGCGGTCGGCGTGTTCCATGCGTTCCAGCAACTGGCCGAGTGCGATACTTGGGTTGCCATGCTCGGGCATGGCGGCAAAACTGTCTATTCCGATTTGCATAAAACTTGTTTAAGTTGAGAGGGGTTTGAACAGGATTTTTTAGGATAGAATAAGGATTAAAAGGATTCCGCCTGTGATGTCACAATTCAATAAATTGAAAAAAATATGTACATCACAGGCGGAATCCTTTTAATCCTTATTCTATCCTAAAAATCCTGTTCATAAACCCTTTATCCTGTTCAAGCCACCCCAAACACCTCCCGATCCCGCAAAAACGCCGATACCCACACCAGTCCCATAGGAAGCAGGGCATTGAAAGGTTGTGCATGGGCTAATTCTACAGCCAGCGCCCCGGCGAAATAACAGGACAACAACACAAATCCAATGCGCATTGTTTTCGACCATGCATACAGGAGTGCAAAGGTTATTTCCATCAGCCCCAGCATGGGGAGATAAGAACCGATACCCAGTTGAGACATTTTCTCTGCCATTTCTGGTGGTGCGACAAATTTCATGATGCCGCTCATGATGACCATTCCTACTGCAAGCACAGTGAACACGATGGTGGCAATTTTTGTAAATTTCATAATCGATTGTTTTTAAATCCGCTGCAAACCTATGTACATTTGCTTACTAAAGGTTAGTAGTTACGCGAAGGTTAGTAGTAACCTCTTTGTAAGCGATCAATGAAAAAAACATGAAACTGCCTGACAATCAAATACATACGCAAGCAACCTGCAATGCCCGACTGGCTGCCGTCGGCGATGCCCTCTATGCCATCGGGGGCAAATGGAAACTCCGCATCATCATTGCCCTCGTTGACGGCCCCCGGCGTTTCAACGACCTGCAACGCACCGTAGCCGGCATTTCTGCCCGGGTTTTGTCCAACGAACTCAAGGAAATGGAACTCAACGGCTTTATCCGGCGCAATGTGTACGTGCAAACGCCTGTCATCGTAGAATACGAACTCACGGAATACAGCCAGACCGTTATGCCGGTTGTGCAGGCCCTGAGCGAATGGGGCGCGCAACACAGGCAGTATGTGCAAAACAAAGGCCGGGAAAATGCAATGGCCGCCACAGGCGCCTGACACACCTGTTCAGAAAAACAGAAAACTGGTCAGGAAACTCAACACAATCGCCAAAAAGAACATAATTGCATATAAAAAGCAGAAAATCAGGTACTTGAGCAATGTTTTCCGCTTGCTTTGGCCATAATAAAAATACATGGTCAGCAATGTGGCGATGGCAAACCACCACAGCGACAAGGACCTGGAGAGCCAATCAAAATGCAGATAAGTACGAAGGGTACTAATAAACGTTAGTAGAAAAATAAACCCCGAATGAAGGTGGATGAGCAACACAAAATGCTCTACGAAATACCTTCTTTGACGCTGGTACATTAGTTTCAGCCAAAACGACATGATCGCTATCTGAAAAAGTAAAATCCAGGTGAAGGAGCCCACCCAAAACTTCGCAACGGCAGCCGTATCGTTCGTGGCACGCAGGCCCTGGCGTATAAGCAGGCGATCGAGCCAGGGCTCCACCTGGTAGTATTGCAGCAGCGAATCGGGCGACATGCGCAGCAAATCGCGGTTGGCAAACTTGTAGGGTTTCGACACGATAAAGTTGTAACCGCCTTCCATAATGCCCAGGCTGTCTTTTTCCCAAAAATCCAGGTCGCGCATCGATGTGCGCATGAGTGTGTCCAGGGCCTGCCTTGCAGCCGGCGTGCGCAATCGTTCCGGTATGGAATCCCAGTGCTGCTCCAGGCTTTCCGCCATTTCCACCTTGCCCTTGATGACCTCCGGCCGCTCTATTTTCAACAGGCTGAACATGTTCAGGTCAGGGCCATCCTTACCCCTGCTGCCCACATACAAGAGGAAAAAAAACATACATACCAGGAAAAACTGGATCGGGTGCGGATAGCGCTTGATCTTTCCCTGAAAATAGGCGGTCGTCACCTTACCCGGTATCAGCAGGTGCCATACCATCCGCAAAAACTTGCTCTCCAGGTGGAAAGTTGTGTTCCAGAGCCGCAGCAGCAGGTCGGTCATTTTTATCTTGCCAGATACCTGCTTTTGACCGCATTTTGGACAAAAAACGGCCTTTCGAGGAATTTTCTTGTCACAATTCGGGCAAATGACCTTTTGGCTGGACGGCTGTTCGGATGAATCGGGCTGAGCGTCGGAAGGGTTTTCCATGCGGTTGGTTCTAGTCGTAAAACAGGTATCTGCTATTCCGGGTTTTTTATGGGCTGTTGCAGTAGCGCTTGCACAACTTCATCAGCGCTATACTCTAATTATTTGCGTGGTATCTAACCCAAAAATGGCGCTTATTTGCTTCAAACGCTCCAGATAAATGCGGGTTTTGCCGCGTTCTATCTTGCCATACGCTTCTGCCGAAATATTCAGGCGTTCGGCCATGTCCTGTTGGGTGAGATGTAAAAAACGGCGGCTGACACGGATTTTTTCGGGCAGGTGATGGAAAGGCGTATTGGGTGCGTTTTTTCAGGATACAGAAATGAAGGTTTCGACGTGATTGCTTGCAAATGTAAACGCCAGGAAAATGATTTTGTATCACATCCCATCAAAAAACAACCAAATCCGCCGAAAATACAACTTTTGGTTCCTTTTTTCAGGGGAGAATGGCCGGTATTTTTGTGCTGTTCAATTACCGGTATGAGCAACGTAAGGAGGAATACCTGAAACTCCTGCAAAAGAAGTAGGACGCGGATGCCGAAAAGCGGAAAGAGTAGGCGTAGGATATTTATTAAGTTTACAATGAAAAAAATTAAAATGACTATCCGCATATTGTACCCCAACCTCCAAGTATCGTAAATGATTGGTAATCAATCTATCTGCTAATTTTTCTAATATCATCCAATGAGCGACTTTCATCCACTAACAATAGTTTCGCAATTCTTCCTGATATATTTGAAATTTTATCAAGATTAATATTGGCTACTTGTAGAATCTTCCATTTTGCCTTCTTTTGAAAATCTTCTTCTTTGGCTAAATATTTTAATCTAAGAAACAAACCTTCATACTGACTATATAAAGCCATAATGTATATGAATGGAATAAACATTAAAGATAGAATGATGGGAAGTAAAAAGTCTTTTGCGTTACTTACTGTCCAAAGGTCACTAAACTGTGTAGATGCCATATATACAATTCGAGCAAATATGAAAATGCCGAAAAGTGAAAAAAACGATTTGATGAGTTTTTCTATTCTCTCATTCTTTTGATCTATACTGGCATAGGCTTGTAACATGGCAAGAAATACCAAGAAAAACATACCAACAATTTCTATCCATAAATTAAATGTATAGGTATCTGCAAGAAACTCCAAGATTAGTGTTAACTTAATTGAATCCTTTACTATATCTTTGAAATATGCAATATTTACTGCTTTCGGCAATCTGAAAAGCAATACTACTGCAAAACCAAAAAACCAAAAAACTGTAGTCTTTAAAAGCGAAGGTTCCCAAAAGCCAACTTTTTGCAAAATCCATATTAGAAATATAACATAATCTAAGAAAATTAAAAAGGATATAAGCAAAGGTTTAGATAGTAGTATCTTAATAACCTCACCAATTGATTTTCTAATATCCTTATTCAAAGGAAGAAGGATAGTTATAATGAGAATCCAAAAAACTAATGCTATGTCGCGGTTTGAAAAGGCTGCAGTTATGCTGTTCATTACCTATTTTAAATTTGAAACTCAATGGAAAACCAAATTCTATCTACCAAATCCGCTTTAGAGGACTATGTGGTAAAAAATTTAGACGATGGGATCAAGGATGCCGTCATTCTTTTGAACAAATTCGGCTTTAAAACTTTTGAATCTTGCCAAGGTGGGAAAGGTCACTGTTATGATGTGCCAACAATTCGATTTTTTGGAGACGAATTTGATTTGATACGAGCATACGAGTTGTGTATGCTTCACAGCATTAATGTGTATGAAGCAAAAAGAGTGTACCGAAAAACATCAGTTTATTTGGATGCCACAAATGGAGATAACATTGGAGAAAACTGGGATAAACCATATAATGAACTAACGTTTTCAGTACACTCTAAAACAGGCACTATCTACCTTCACTGTTAAGTTTTGCACAATGACTGCACAAGGGCTTATTACCTGTACCTTCGCGAAGGTTTTCTTTTTCGATGTTGTTACCTTCAGTGCAGGCCGTGTTGTTGTGTTAGACAGACTGCTTGGTACTGTGCCACGTTCTTGATACTTTTGGCATAATCGGTTTTGTTTAAATGATAGAATAATGTGATAAGTGCAATAAGCCTCAATTGCTTATTTCGTACAAAAGTACATTTTTTAGTTTTAAAATCAAAGCACTATGACACTTTTTTGGAAAAACATAAAACACTTTAAATAAAAAGTATGAAATTCCGCCGCATCAGGCCTTCCAGCCTTTAACAACTCCATCCAAGCGCAACGCCGCCGCAGTGTCTCCGGCCTGCGGCTCAGGTGCAGCAGAATTCTGAGATTCCAGCCTGCAATTGCCGATTTGAATATTTGTTGCGTTTTTTAGGACAAAAAATCACCCATGCAGGTAGTCATTTTTCTTCTTCTAATCATACCTGTACATGCGTTCTCTCAAGTAGAAGCGATGGACAATCAGGTAAACGAATACAATTTTGAATATCATACACTGTTGTCAATAAGAGATACCCTTTCCGGATTGCCCCTGCTTAAAAAACTTGTTCTGGATTACGGAAAAGTGCCTGATAGTGTTCCTGTAATTTCTCTATTTGATTAAACTACCACTTCGTAAAAAAATCAAGAGGCTGTCTCATAAGTATCCCACACGCTCTAAGTTTTTATTTTGTTTTTTGCGCTGAAAACCTATGAGGTTTCAAAAACCCCATAGGTTTAACGCTCCATGTAAATAAAATTTGGTCAGCCGTGCATAAAAAGGCGGTTCACTCTACGGTCTCTCACTTCTCGCCTCTCACCTCTCACCTCTATCTATCCTCTCTTTATCTCCGCCCCAATCGCCCGCAGCCGCTCGTCGATATGCTGGTATCCGCGGTCGATCTGGTGGGCATTGTGGATCACGCTTTTGCCTTTGGCCGAGAGTGCGGCGATCAACAACGCCTGACCGGCCCGGATGTCCGGCGAGGTCATTTCGATACCACGCAACTGGTAACGGCGGTCGAGGCCGATGACGGTGGCCCGGTGCGGGTCGCAAAGAATGATTTGCGCGCCCATATCGATCAGTTTGTCGGTAAAGAACAGACGGCTTTCAAACATCTTCTGGTGAATGAGCACACTGCCGCGCGCCTGCGTGGCTGTCACCAGCACAATCGACATCAGGTCGGGCGTGAACCCCGGCCAGGGTGCGTCGTAAATGGTGAGGATAGATCCATCGATGAAGGTGCTGATTTCATAGCGTTCCTGCGCTGGAATGTGCAGGTCGTCGCCGCGGCGGTCGATCTGAATGCCCAGTCGCTCGAACGTATAGGGAATGATGCCGAGGTGTTCGATGCCGGCGTTTTTGATCGTGATTTCCGATTGTGTCATGGCGGCCAGGCCGATAAACGAACCGATTTCGATCATGTCGGGCAGGCAGCGGTGGTTGGTGCCACCGAGTTTTTCCACGCCTTCGATGTGCAGTAGGTTGGAACCCAGGCCGGTGATATTGGCGCCCATGCGCTGGAGCATGCGACAGAGTTGCTGCACGTAAGGTTCGCAGGCAGCGTTGTAGATGGTGGTGCGGCCGTGGGCCAGCACAGCGGCCATGATGACGTTGGCAGTACCCGTCACGCTGATTTCGTCCATGTGCAGGTACGTGCCCTGCAGCCCTTCCGGTGGTTGTTCTACGTAGTAGATGTCTTTTTCGTCGTCGTACTTGAATTCGGCGCCGAGTTTCTGAAAGCCCAGAAAGTGCGTATCGAGTCGGCGGCGGCCGATTTTATCACCCCCAGGCTTGGGCAGGGTAGCGCGACCAAAGCGGGCCAGCAGCGGGCCGATCAGCATCACCGAGCCGCGCAAACGCTGGGCGTCGCGCATAAAATTGTCGGAGCGCAGGTATTCGATATCGACAGTACCAGCACAAAATTTATAGGTATCAGGTGCCAGGCGTTCTACCGTCACGCCGAGACCCTGGAGCAATTCGATCAGTTTGTTGACATCCAGAATATCTGGAATATTAGAAATAGTCACCGCATCGTCCGTCAGCAGTACGGCGCTGATGATCTGGAGGGCTTCGTTTTTGGCTCCCTGAGGGTGTAGTTCGCCGCTGAGTGGCCGGCCGCCGATGACTTCAAAACAGTCTTGCATCGAGTTGATTTAAGATTCTTTGATTTAAGATATAAGATTACATGATTTAAGATTTAAGATTACATGATGTTAGATTTTTTGACGGAGGGCATCTCGTGCAATCTAAAATCTCAAATCATGTAATCTTAAATCTTAAATCATTTTAAAGCCCGTGTATTTGTGCAGCACCTTCGGAATCGTAATCCCTTCCGGCGTCTGGTTGTTTTCGAGCAGGGCTGCCACGATACGTGCCAGCGCCAGCGCCGAACCATTGAGGGTGTGCGCCAGTTCGATTTTGCCATCGGCGTCGCGGAAACGCAGTTTCATGCGGTTGCTCTGGAAAGTTTCGAAGCACGATACCGAACTCACTTCGAGCCAGCGCTGCTGTGCACCCGACCACACTTCGAAGTCGTATGTTTTGGCCGAGTTGAAGCCCATATCGCCGCCGCAAAGCAGCAGGATGCGGAAAGGCAGTTCAAGTTTGTTCATCAGTTTTTCCACGTGGCGCACCATACCTTCGAGGGCCTTGTACGAGTTGTCGGGGTGTTCGATGCGCACGAGTTCCACCTTATCGAACTGGTGTACGCGGTTGAGGCCACGCACGTGCGCACCCCAGGCGCCGGCTTCGCGGCGGAAGCAGGGCGTGTAGGCGGTCATGGTGACAGGCAGATCCTTTTGTGGGATAATTTCGCCGCGCACCAGGTTGGTTACCGGCACTTCGGCCGTGGGGATGAGGTACAGGTTATCTTCGTCGCACTTGTACATTTGGGCCTCCTTGTCGGGAAGTTGGCCGGTAGCGCGGGCGCTGTCTTCATTGACGAGCAGCGGCGGCAGGATTTCTTCATAACCGGCCTTCACGGCTTCGTCGAGGAAAAACTGGATGAGGGCGCGTTGCAGGCGGGCGCCTTTGCCGCGGTACACCGGGAAGCCCGAGCCAGTGAGTTTTACGCCCAGTTCGAAATCGAAGAGGTTGTATTTTTTGGCGAGTTCCCAGTGTGGGAGCGCATTTTCCGGCAGGGTAGGGAAGGGCTTCTTCCAGGCTTTGGCCACCTTGTTGTCGTCGGGCGTTTTGCCTTTGGGCACGCTCTTGTGCGGGCAGTTGGGCACCGAGTAGAGCATGTTGTCGAGTTGTTGCTGGATGCTTTCGCTGCGCTCTTCGAGCGTTTTAGTGAGTGCTTTAAGGTTGGCCACCTGTGTTTTCATGGCTTCGGCCTCGTCTTTTTTGCCCTGGCCCATGAGGGCGCCGATTTGTTTGGCGAGGCGATTTTGTTCGGCCAGGGTGTCGTCGAGTTCTTTTTGGGTGGCACGGCGCTCGTCATCTTTTTTGATGATCTCGTCAATGATTTTTACCTGTTGCGCAGTCCAGTTTCTTTTGCGCAAACCATTGACAATGCGCTTCTTATCTTCTCTGATGACCTTGAGTTGGAGCATGATGGCGTATGATTTTAAAGCCTTGAAAGCAGGCAGTAAGTGTAATTTGAAAATGAATGAAAACAGGGATTTGCAACAATTTTTTGTTTCTGCCGTTTGAGTTCTATATTTTCAAAATGCGGCAAACAGATTCGGATGCCACAGGAGTTTTTGTAAAATATAACACAAACGCTGAAAAAAACGGCGCAAGATAGAGCGAATTTCAAAACAGGCTTATCTTTGCAGCGTTCAATTCCAAAAATTGGTACCTGCCGTTCCCCCGAATTGATTACCCATACCCAAGGTGGTTTTTGCGCAATGCAGCCGTTTTTTCCTTCGGAAGTAGCTTCGGGCGGTTTTTCCAGCGTACACATCCTGAATTCGTTTTTGTCCGTATAAGTTCCCCTTCGAACCCTTTCGGGGCCATTCCAGGCAACTCTACCGGATGTTTCTTTCAACATTTGATTTTACTTTTTTTGTTCAACCTTCATTTCCTACCTCTCGTCAGCGTTTCGAAACGCCCACTCTGCGGCGTATGCACGCTCGAATGCTAACAACTCCTTTTCCCCACCATGTACGACATATTGCAGCTCAACGACAAGCTGGTCACTGAACTCAGAGAAATCGCCCAGAAACTGGGCATCAAAGGCGCTGCCAAAATCGCCAAACAAGACCTGATCTACAAAATCCTCGATGAACAGGCCCTGATAGAAAAAAAATCGTCGAACAAAGACGTTCCCGTGGTCGACGAACCCAATCCTTCCACCGGCCGCCGCCCCCGCAAAGTAGTAAAAGTGATGGGCGACGACAACGTGGAAAAACCCGTGTCGGCTGAAGAACAGCGTCCGGTAGAAAAAGCACCCGAAGCGCCTGCTCAGCGCGTTCGCCAGGATCCACGCCAGATGCGCCCGGGGAACGACCCGCGCCGAGGCAGCCAAAATCAGCAGCCCCGCCCACAGCAACAGCAAAACCGTGAGCAACGCCCGCAGCAGGACAGCAACCGCGACAATGCGGGACAACAAAACCGCGAGCAACGCCCGCTTCAGCAAAACAGCGGACAACAAAACCGCGAACAACGCCAGCAAGGCCGCGATCGCTGGAACCCCGAAATGCGTCGCCGCGACCGCTGGGAAGGCCGTGACCGCAATCGCAACCGCGACCAGCGCCCCGGCAACCCTGCACTGGTAGACCCGGAGGCCACTCGCCTGCAAAATATGGAAGACGAAGATTTTGTAACACAGGTAACCGGAGAGGAGGAAGACGAGGAAATGCTCGTTCAACGCCGCCAGACAGCGGCGCCCGTGCAGGAAACCCGTCAGGAAGCAGAAACAACCTTCACCGAACCTGCCGAGGTGATGCCAGTAATGCCCAAGGAAAAATTCGACGTCGAACTCGACGGCGTGGTGGAAGGCCTGGGTACCCTCGAAATGATGCCCGACGGCTACGGCTTCCTGCGCTCGCCCGACTACAACTACCAGACCAGCCCCGACGATATTTACGTTTCGCCTTCGCAAATCAAACTGTTCGGCCTCAAAACCGGCGATACCGTGCGCGGCGCCATTCGCCCGCCCAAAGAAGGAGAGAAGTATTTTGCCCTGCTCAAAGTATCCAAAATCAACGGCCTCGACCCGAAAGACGTGCGCGACCGCGTACCGTTCGATTACCTGACGCCGCTGTTCCCGACCTCCAAATTCAACCTGCTCACCAGCCCGACCGGCCGCGATTTCGGCAACCGGATCATCGAGTTGTTCACTCCGCTGGGCAAAGGGCAGCGCGGCCTGATCGTGGCGCAACCCAAAACAGGTAAAACCTTCCTGCTCAAGGACATTGCCAACGCCATCACCAAAAACCACCCCGAGTGCTATGTGATCGTGCTGCTCATCGACGAGCGTCCGGAGGAGGTGACCGATATGCGCCGTAGCGTAAAAGCCGAGGTCGTAGCCTCTACCTTCGACGAAGCCGCCGACAACCACGTGCGCCTCGCCAATATCGTGCTGGAAAAATCCAAACGTATGGTCGAATGTGGCCACCATGTGGTGATCCTGCTCGACTCCATCACCCGTATGGCCCGCGCCTACAACACCGTTGCGCCGGCTTCCGGTAAAGTGCTGTCAGGTGGTGTGGAAGCCACAGCCTTGCAAAAACCCAAGAAATTCTTCGGCGCCGCCCGTGCCATCGAAAACGGCGGCTCCCTCACCATTTTGGCGACAGCCCTGATCGATACAGGCTCCAAAATGGACCAGGTGATCTTCGAGGAATTCAAAGGTACCGGCAACATGGAACTGCAACTCGACCGCAACCTGGCCAACCGCCGCCTCTATCCGTCGATCGACCTCACCAAATCGAGCACGCGCCGTGAAGACCTGCTGCTCGACAAGGATACCCTCTCCCGTATGTTCATCCTGCGCAACCACCTGGCCGATATGAAGCCGGAAGAAGCCATGGAATTCATGAAAAAACACATGATGCATACGAGCAGCAACGAGGAGTTTTTGGAGTCGATGAACAGGTAAAATTGAGTTATGAGTTATGAGTTATACTCACTTTGCTTTCGGCTTCTTCATTAGAGTAACCGAAAGCAAAGTGAGTATAACTCATAACTCATAACTTATCACTCATAACTTAATTTCGTCCCTCTCCGCACCACGCCATCCCCTCCTGTCAGAATAACATTCTGTCCGAACAGAATCTTTTTTCCCGTATTCCGGTATGTAGCCAGTGTTTTTAAAGGTTCGGCGGCCCGGGTGGCTGTATCCTGATCGGTAGTAGTGATGGAACAGCGGGCGCAAGGTTTCACACCTCTGAAACGGGTCGTTCCAATCGAAAAATCTGTCCACGCATCTTCTTCGTGGGGTGTACCACCAGTGAACACAAAATTGGGTCGGAAACGGTTCATAGGCAAAGGTGTGTCCAGCCGTTCGTTGAGTGCATCTAGGGATGCCTGACCGATGATCAGATAAGGGTAGCCGTCAGCAAAACTGACGTGCTCGCCTTCGGAAGTATAGGCCAGATCCGTCTGCCTGCGGGTAGAATCGGGCATATACACCAATTGTACTTTTTGTTTCAAAGCGGCTGATAACCAGTTGTTTATATGGGCTGGAAGCACCCGGGCGAGGCAGGTGTCGTCCCATACTTGCACCTCTGTTTCCGGCAATTCGCCAGCCTCGTATTCCAGCGGCACGCGTATTTTTTCTGTCGGGCGGTTTTTCCAGAAAATATGCAAAGCGCTATCGTCGATGGCTGTTCCGAGCAACGCCATTTCCGGTATTTCCCGTTGGGTAAAAAATCGACCGTTTTCATCGGTCAGCATCCAGCGGCGGTCGTAGCGCAAGCCGCGTGGTTCTGCATGCGCTTCGGTGAGGGAAATGCCGCCTAAAGATTTGACCGGATAAATCCATATTTCGGAGAGTGTGAGCATGTGCAAATTTTTGCGAAATTTGCGGGGAATTCCAACAAACAGTAGTGCGACCTTACACCTCAAAGGTTAATCTTCTCAAAATTATTACTTCTTCCCTCCTTCGCTGTGCTGTTTGGCACAATTCTGCGTCTAATCCTTCCGCTGTCGGTTTCTGGTATTGCAGCTCAAAAACACGGTTTTTTCATGCAAAAAACAACACTTGTACTTCTTTGGCTGGCTTGCTGGCTGCCCGGCTTCGTGTCTGCGCAGCAGGATCCCATGCTGACACAATTTTCGTTCAATCCCATGTTGTTCAATCCTGCCTGCACGGGACTGAATGATTTCCTGTCTGTATCGGCTACCCACCGCCAGCAATGGCTGGGCATCGAAGGCGCTCCGGTGGGCCAAACGATCAGCGCACACGCTCCCTTGTCGGGCAAACGCGTGGCGCTGGGAGGCATTCTTTTGCATGATAAAATAGGGGCTACCGAGACGTTTGAATTGGCAACAGCATATGCCTACCGTTTTCCGATCGGCGAAAAAATGCAGTTGTCGGCCGGTTTGCAGGCCAGCATCGCCAACTGGCATGCCGACTGGATCGACGTTTTTCTGGAAGACGGCATCGACGAGGTTTTCCAAAACAGGCAAAGCCGCTGGTTGGCCAATTTCGGTGCCGGCATGTTTCTCTACAACGACCATTTTTATGCAGGTATCAGCAGCCCACGCCTTGTGGAGCACGACCTACGCAGGGCTGCCGATGGCAATTTCGAGTTATATGCCAAAACCTACCGCCATTATTACACCACCATTGGCGGATCTATTCCACTCGACGACAACGCACAAATGGTGCTGAAACCGGCGTTATTGCTAAAAAGCACGGGTTGGTTCAGTTCGTTTCGCAGCGACGAACGGTTTCAAAACGTGGGATCTCCCACCGAACTCGATCTGGATTGTTCGCTGATGTTTCGTCAAACGTTTCGCCTCGGCGCGTCCTGGCGTACGGCCGTCGAAAAGAAACGCTCCTCTGCTTCTTCAGCCAATTTGTGGGCCATGTATTACTTGCAAAATGGAATGCGTTTTGGGGCCGCTTATGACCTGACTTTGAGTAAATTGCGGCAAGCAACAACCAATTCCATGGAGTTAGTCGTAGCTTATGAGTTCAACATTAAGGTGAAAAAAGTATCCTCGCCCCGTTATTTCTAGCAACCACCAAATCATATGAATCCGACTGCCGCCAAAATTATTTTTTTCTTGCTGCTGTTGTGCCCCGCCAGCGCCCGATTGCAATCGCGCCTGACACGCGCCGACAATGCCATGCGGGAACTGGACTACTTGACCGCCATCACCTTGTACCAGGAGGTGCTGGACAAGGAGAACAACCCGGAGGCCATGATGAATCTGGCCGAATGCTACCGCAAGGTGAACGACCCCGTACATGCCGAGGAATGGTACGCAAAAGTGGTGCAACTCCCGCAGGCAAAGGCCATCCATCGCTTGTATTACGGCATGGTACTGCAAACCAACGGGAAATGCGAGCAGGCCAAACCCTGGTTTGTTGCGTATTTGCAGGAGAACCCCGACGATGCCCGTGCGCAGTTTCTGGCGGCTTCTTGCGACCGGCAAGGAGAATTGCTGCAAAAAGGACAGGATATTTATTCAGTGCAAAGACTGCCGTTCAATTCGGCATACGACGATTTTAGCCCTGCCCTGGTGGACAATACGCTGATTTTTGCCAGCGACCGCGACCAGGGCGGCATTGTGAAACGCACCAGTTTGTGGACCGGCAACCCGTTTTCCGAATTGTATGAGGTTGTTTTTACCCCCATCGGGCTTCAACCCGGCAATTTTACCTATTCAGATCCGAAGAAATATTCCAATTCCATCAATACCCGTTTCCATGAGGCCGCAGTGGCCGTTTCGGCCGACGGACAGTCGATTTATTTTACCCGAAACAGCCACGCTGATGGCAAAACCGGCCGCAGCGAAGACGGACTTGTGAAACTCAAAATATTTGTAGGACACTGGAATGTGGCTTCGCACGATTGGAAAGACATACAGGGCCTTCCTTTCAATTCCGATGAATACCATGTGGCGCACCCTACGCTTTCTGCCGATGGTCGGCGCCTGTACTTTTCCAGCAATATGCCCGGAGGATATGGTGGGATGGATCTCTACGTGACTACATTTAAAAATGGTCAATGGTCGCCCCCGGCCAACCTGGGGCCGGTGATCAACACGGAAGGCAATGAAATTTTTCCGTTTCTGGCGTCTAATGACCGCTTGTATTTTGCCTCCAATGGCCACCTCGGGCTGGGCGGGCTCGATATTTTTTACGCCACGCCCCAGCAGGATATGAATGCCTGGAACCTGCCGGTCAACCTGGGCGCGCCGGTCAATTCCACACACGACGATTTTGCCATCACATTCAGCCCTGACCTTTCCTGGGGATTTTTTACCTCCGACAGAAAGGACGGCCAGGGTCGCGACGATATTTACGGGTTTCAAAAAACGGCCGCCCCGATGGAAATTGTGGTGCTCGACCAACGCACACGCCAGCCTGTGAGCGGCGTGACGGTGAGCAGCACACAGGTGGGCCTGACGATGACCACCGGCGCGGATGGCAAGATTTCTTTTGATATGCGCCCGTCCGATTGCGCCGATTTTACAGCTGCCAAAAAAGGTTATGAAGGCGCCCAGATCAAAGGCTGCTCGGGTGCTGCCTCCGATTTCCCGCTGCGCCTCGAAATGCTGGTGCAAAAACAAAGCAATTATACCCTGCAAGGCATTGTGTTCGACATGGCCGATGGTATGCCGGCCGATGGTGCGCGGGTAAGTATGGTCAATGATTGTGGCAAATTGATGGCAGAACCGGTCGTCACAGGCCCCGACGGACGTTATAAATTCAAACTCGACCGCGATTGCTGTTACAAGGTAAAAGCCGAACGCGCAGGCTATATCACCGATTCTGCGGATGGCTTTTGTACCAAAGGCCTCACGACCGACAAGGCCGTATTGAAAGCCAACCTTAGTCTGCAACCCTACCGCGACGCCGATGGCTTTATCATCAGTCAGCAGGAAACGCCCGCTTCACATACCGGGCCGAAATACAATGAGTTATCGGGTATTTATGAAAATGCCGACGGCAGCCCGGCTACTTTTTCCATCGGCAATGGTATGGAAGTGCAAAATGGTGTGCTCCTGGCCGACGGGGTGCCCAGCGCCCCCGAACATCCTGTGTGGAAACGCGGCTCGGAAGGTTTTCTGGTCAATTTGTACTACGATTTTAATGAGGCAAATTTCCGCGATGAGTCCTTGCCCGACCTTCAAAAACTGCTACATACCTTGCAGGATAACCTCGAAATTCGCATTGAAATCGCCTCTCACACCGACGCCCGCGGCCCTGCTGATTACAACCTCGACTTGTCGCAGCGCCGTGCCGACCGCGTGGTGCAATGGCTTGCCGAACAGGGCATCGCCCGCGAACGCCTCGTCGCCCGCGGCTACGGCGAAACAAAACCCATCAATAAATGCAATGACGATGTGCCTTGCTCGGAAGAGGAATATCAGTTGAATCGCAGGACGGAATTTCGGGTGATTGGGCAAGATGGGAAATAGTCCTGAGTCGTAAGTCCTGAGTCCTGAGTCCGTAGAGTACACATTGATGCCCTTGGCACACCAATAGGGGAAACCCAAGAGCATCAATTGTGTACTCTACGGACTCAGGACTCAGGACTTACGACTCAGGACTATCAACACTGGACTATTTTTTGAAAAAAAATCCCCATCTTTGCCCGCCTCAAAACTCTTCCTTGTAAAATAACGATTCTGTGCATGGCTTACGAATATAAACTTCCTTCTCTGGGCGACGGCGTTACGGGAAAGGTGACTGAAATTCTGGTAAAACCGGGTGATAAAGTGACCAAAGATCAGATTGTACTGGTTATTGGTACGGATAAAGTGGATGCCGAAATGCCCATCGACCAGGAAGGGACTGTTTCCGAAATTCTGGTAAAAAAAGGCGATGAAGTAGGCGAAGGAACGCTGGTCATCCGCCTCGAAACGGCCGATGCTGCTCCAGCCGCATCGGCGCCTAAAGAAGCGGCCGCACCTGCTGCCCCTCCAACACCGGCTCCGGCTGCACCTGCTGCTGCTGGCGGTTCCTATGAATTTAAACTGCCGTCTTTAGGCGACGGCGTAACGGGTAAAGTGACCGAAATTCTGGTAAAACCCGGCGATAAGATCAGCAAAGACCAGATTATCATGGTGATCGGTACCGACAAGGTGGATGCAGAAATGCCCATCGATGCCGACGGGGTGGTGGAAGAAATACTCGTCAAAAAAGGCGATGACGTAGGCGAAGGCACGGCTGTGTTGCGTATGAAACGCGAAGGCGCTGCTGCTGCTGCGCCCGTTGCCGCTGCGCCCGCCGCACCGGCACCCACACCCGCTGCACCGGCCGCACCTACGCCCGCAGCCCCTGCCGCTGCATCCGGCTCACAGCAGAGCGCTTCCAATTTCCGCGTATCGCCGCTGGCTCGCAAGCGCGCCAAGGAACTGGGTATCAACCTCTCCGATGTACGGCCCGCTGAAGGCGCCAGCCGCATTTCCTATAAAGACGTGGTGGATTTTGTAAAACGCAAGATCGATACCGGAGGCGGAAGCGCTGCCACTACTGCTGCGGCTGTCAAACGCCGCCCGCTGCCCGATTTTTCCAAATTCGGCGAAACGGAGCGCAAGGCACAAACAAACGTAGGTGTAAAAACCTCCGAAGCGATGTCGTACTCCACCAGCACGATTCCGCATGCATGGATTTCCGACAAGGCTGACATCACCAAAGTAGAAGCCCTGCGCCAACAATACAAGGATCAGGTAAAGGCCGCGGGTGGAAGCCTCACCATGACGGCCATTCTGACCAAGGCCGTGGCGGCTGTGCTGCGCAAAATGCCGCAGTTCAATGCCAGCCTCGACCCCGAAACCAATGAGGTGATTTACAAGAAATACTACAACGTTGGTATTGCCGTTGACACACCCAACGGACTGTTCGTTCCCAATATCAAGCATGTCGACCAGAAAGGACTGACCGATATTTCCATCGACCTGGCCGACGTATCTACCCGCACCAAAGGTGGCAAACTGACTTTGAACGACCTCACGGGCGGCACCTTTACCATCTCGAATATCGGCGCGATCGGCGGTACCAATATGATTTCCATTGTCAACTGGCCGGAAGTAGCCATCCTTAGTGTAGTGGCTGCCCAAATGGAACCGGTGTGGAACGAAACTACCAGTGCTTTCGAACCGCGCCTGATGATGCCCATGACCATCGGCTGGGACCACCGCGTGATCAATGGCGGCGATGCTGCCCGCTTCCTGGTGGAAGTGAAAAAGATTCTGGAAGAGCCGTTTTTGGGCTGGTTGTAATTTTCGGGTTTAACCACGGAGTTATTTAACCACAAAGGACACCAAGGTTTCACAAAGTTCACAAAGGGTTTATAATCACTACTTTGTGAACTTTGTGAAACCTTGGTGTCCTTTGTGGTTAAATAAACTCCGCGTTTAAAAACTCATTTTCAATTCCCACCTTTTTTCAAATATCCTGGAAAATTCAACCTGTTCTGTTGGATTATCCATGTATGCCAACTAACTTTGTATCTCAAAGTAATTTGAAATATGAAACATGTCGGTTATTTCGGTCCCACTACTATCACCTGGAAACTTTATCGCGAACCCTACACCATTGTTGGTGGTGTGCGGGCGCTGTTGTTGCAAGTAGCGCACCCGGCCGTAGCGGAAGGCGTGGCGCGTTACAGCAATTTTAAATCCGATCCTTTTGGCCGTGGCTTTCGCACGTTCAAAGCCATGGCGCGTATTTATTTTGGCGACCGGCAGCAGGCCGACCAGACGGCCATGCGGTTGCACCACATCCATTCCGGAGTGAAGGGAGCGGTCGGTCAAAAAACGTTCGTAGCCACCGATCCCGATTTGCTGTTGTGGGTGTTGGCTACGCTGACCGAGACAACCATTCAGGTATTTGAGCGCATGCCGATTCAGGATTTACCAGCCGACTGGCGCGAACAATTTTATGAAGAAAGCAAAATCACGGCGCGTCTGATGGGCATTCCGGATGAGGCATATCCGAAGGATTTAACTGCTTTTCGCGCCTATTTTGACAGTATGCTGCACAGTGATTTGCTGGGAAGCACCCAAGCCTGCCACGATATTGCGCAAGCCATCGTGCGTCACCCGAAAGCCCCAGGGAAATGGCTCGATCGCTTTGCCGCAGGCTGGATGCCGGCGCCTTTGTGCGCCCGATTGGGCATTACCACGCGCCCGGATTCGGAGCAACGCCTTGCGCGACTTTTCCGCCGGGCGCACCAACTTTTCCGGCTCCTTCCGCGAGCACTGCGATACAATCCGGCATACCACCAGGCCATGGCAAGAATAGCAAGGGCCGAAGGAGCGCAAGCTCCCGCTGCCGGGCGTTTTTTTGACTGGTTGAGCAGGAAAACGAGTATTCCGTTTGGGCTTTGAGCGATTTGACAACTTTCAAAAAGTTGTCAAATCTATCTATGTTTTTAAAGGTTCGGGTGAGAAGATTTGACAACTTTCAAAAAGTTGTCAAATCTATGGCGCCTATTCGTTTGGAAAAATAAAAATACCAAAAAGTGAGTACAGTGGCGCATGCCTAATCAAGGTGTATGCTACGCTTTGTGTACCTTGTGCCCTTAGTGGTTTTAAAAAAAAATCCGCGTAATCCGCCTAACTATCCGTGTAATCCGTGTTCCAATCCGCGTAATCCGTGTTCCAATCCGTGTTTCCAACTTCCATCATCTCCCTCGTCCCTTCCCAAACGGAACTGCTTCATTACCTCGGTCTGCGCGACGAAGTGGTGGGCATTACCAAGTTTTGCGTGCATCCGCCGGAATGGTTCCAAAGCAAACCCCGTATTGGCGGCACTAAAACCCTGAATTTTGAAAAAATAGCCGCCCTGCAGCCAGATTTGATATTGGGAAACAAGGAAGAAAACGAACGGGCGCAAATCGAGGAACTCCAGCGCCATTACCGGGTATGGATCAGCGATGTGGCCAATTTACCCGAAGCATTGGACATGATCGGGGAGGTGGGCCAGTTGACAGGAAAAGTGGAACAAGCCCGAATGCTGGTAAAAGACATTGAAACGGCCTTTCAAACCCTTTCAGAAAACACAACAAAACCCAGGCGAGCCGCCTATTTCATCTGGCGAAAACCTTACATGGTGGCTGCCAGCGGAACTTTTATCCACGACATGATGCAACGGGCGGGTTTCGAAAATGTGTTCGGACACCTGCAGCGATACCCCGAAATCGGCCTCGATGCGCTGGTGGCTGCGGCTCCGGAAGTCATATTGCTTTCTTCCGAGCCGTATCCATTTGCCGAAAAACACATGGCTGCCTTTCGGGAGGTTTGCCCGCAGGCACACATCCAAATAGTGGATGGTGAAATGTTTTCCTGGTATGGCAGCCGCCTGCTGCGCGCTCCTGCCTATTTTCACCAATTGCAGGAAATGTTAAAAATCGCCTGAAACGGTCAAAAGTTTCCGGCTGTTGCGCTGGCATAATTTTATGAAAACTGCGTCCTTTGGGCAACCATATTTGTAAAAACACGCTCAGAAACCGTCTGAAAGCCCCTGCCGGGCTGAAAACCATATCTTTTGCCCCCATGCTTCATCTGTTTTTTCGGCAATAGGACAAGACTATTCCCTCAAAAACGAGTTTTGCCTGGGGCTAAAATCTATACTTTTCAGCCACATCAGGGGTTTTCAGACGGTTTCTCAAGCAACTGCTAAAAACTACAACGCTATCATGACTGCCCGCCTGCTTCCCCTTGTCCTGCTTCTGTCACTTGCTTTTTCCGGCACAGCCCAGCAAGCAAGTGCTGTTGACAATACCATTCCGAACCGCCGAATCGGCGAAATGCTGATTCAACTCGCGCCAAAAGCCCAGTTGACGGCCGTTTTGTCCGAACTGAATACGCTCACTTCCGGAACAGCAAATATTTCCCTGAAACGCACCTTGTCCGACAACTGGCATATGTACCTGATCGGTTTTGATGAGCAGGTGCTATCAGCAGAGCGCCTGCTGAGCCTCGCCCGCAAACACCCGGGTATCGATATCGCCCAACTCAACCACGAAACGAAAGAACGTGATACCGAACCCAACGACCCGGAATGGTGGCGGCAGGATAATATGACGCTCATCAATGCACACAAGGCCTGGGACGCTTCTACCGGCGGCGTTACGCCTGCAGGTGACACCATTGTGGTGGCTATACTCGAACGCGGCGTGTTGTTTTCACACCCCGACCTGGCGCCCAACCGCTGGTGGAACTGGAACGAAATTCCAAACGACGGCATTGACAACGACAACAACGGCTACATCGACGATTTCGGAGGCTGGAACCCGCGCAACCAAAGCGACGATACCGGCAATCAGGGCGTTCATGGCACGCAGGTATTCGGCATTGTCGGTGCAGCCGGCAACAACCTCGTGGGCGTGTCTGGCGTCAGTTGGAATGTCAAAATGATGAACCTCGCCGATGTGCAATGGGAAGACGAGGTGATTGCTGCCTATGAATACGTGGCCGACCAGCGCCGCCTGTACAACCAGACCAATGGTGCAAAAGGCGCTTTTGTGGTGGTGACCAACGCTTCGCTCGGCCTCGACAACGAACGCGCCGAAGACCACCAACTGTGGTGTGCCATGTACGATTCTCTGGGCACCCTGGGCGTACTTAGCGTGGGCTCTACCGCCAATAAAAATGTAGATGTGGAAGTAGCCGGCGATATGCCCTCCACCTGCACCAGTTCCTATCTGATTGTCGTAAATAACGTAGACAAAAATGGAGCGAAAGTGCTCAGTACCGGATTTGGCGATGTCTCTGTCGACCTTGGTGCGCCGGGCGAATCCGTATATACCACTAGCAACCTGAGCCCCAACGGCAGCAATACACCCGGCTATGGCACCATCAGCGGCACTTCGGCTGCAGCGCCGCATGTGACAGGTGCTGTGGGACTGCTTTACAGCATGTCGTGCGAAACTTTTACCAGCGATGCACTGACAGCGCCAGCCACCTGTGCTTTGCGCGTACGCGAACTCTTGCTCGACAACGTACAGCCGGAAGAGACGCTGGCCGGAAAAACGGTCACGGGTGGTTACCTCGATCTGGAACGTTCGGTGAATGCCATCCGCGAACTCTGCAACGGCCTCGTAGGGCCGCTGGAAATGACCCGCGTGCAAGACCTGGACAACAACCAGTGGCGTATCGAGTTCCAAACGCCCACTTTCCTGCCTTACCGTTTCCGGGTATTCAACATGCTCGGCCAGCAATTGTATGACAAGGAAATCATCCCGCACCAGTTTGCATCCAATGTCATCGAATACGATGCTTCCGAACTGCCCCGCGGCGTTTATGTGATGAGTATTGGCAGAGGGAAACTGATTACATCGCGGCGTTTTCGGAAACTCTGATGCGGCCTAAAATCTTTATTGAAAAAAACTAAAAAACATGTTTGGTTTTTCGGCTTGGGAGCATTTATCTTTGCACCCCGAAAACGAACAGCGTTTTGTTGGCTCCGTAGCTTAATGGATAGAGCATCTGACTACGGATCAGAAGGTTAGAGGTTCGAGTCCTCTCGGAGTCACCACGATTAAAAGTGTTTGAGTGTGTGTTCGGGTTTACTGGCACACACTCATTTTTTGAATTCACCTTTCGACTAGAACACTTCAATTTTATTACAATGTCTAAAGTTTGCGACCTGACCGGCAAACGTCCTTTGACCGGCAACCACGTATCGCACTCGAACCGCAAAACCAAACGCCGGTTCTATCCGAATCTCCAGACCAAGAAATTTTTCATGCCTGAAACGGGTGAGTGGGTTACGCTGAAAGTATCTGCTTCCGCCATGCGCACCATCTCCAAACTGGGTCTGTACCAGTACATCAAAAAACTGGAGAAAAAAGGCGAAATCATCTACCACGGCCCTGAAACGGGTTGCTAAGCAAAACATTCATTCAAATTTGCCCTCCTGCTGCGAGCAGGAATTCAGCATATAAAGTTCATTACCCATGGCAAAGAAAAGTAAAGGCAACCGCATCCAGGTGATTCTGGAATGCACGGAGCACAAAACAAGCGGCCTGCCCGGCACTTCGCGTTACATCACGCAGAAAAACCGCAAAAACACGCCGGATCGTATGGAGTTGAAAAAATACAACCCCATCATGCGCAAATACACGGTGCACCGCGAAATCAAGTAAGCGACACCCACATCCAGCTCACCCACTCTTTCAACTCCTTCATATTAAGGAATTATGGCAAAGAAAGTTTCTAAAAACGCCCGTGTAGCACAACGTGCCGCCAACGCAGGTTCCGGTAAAGACCACGTGAAAGTGGTGAAAGCCGTTAAAGATCCGGTTACGGGTAAATACACCTACAAGCAAATGATCGTTCACAAAGACAAAGTGAAAGATTTCTTTGCTGATGTAAAATAAGAGCCTGTAAATCAGGGCTTTATCAGACTAAACGGGGCTAAGGCGCAAGCGCGCTTTTCCCCCGTTTTTGTTTTTGGGGCAGCACACTCTAAGTGGTAAAAAATTTAACCACAACGGACACCATGGACACAAGGCGTAGAGTTGACCTCTTCGTGGACAAAAATTTAACCACAACGGACACAAAGGTTTCACAAAGGGCACAAGGCGTAGAGTTGACCTCTTCGTGGACAAAAATTTAACCACAACGGACACAAAGGTTTCACAAAGGGTTTATAATCACTACTTTGTGAACTTTGTGAATCCTTGGTGTCCTTTGTGGTTAAATAAACTCCGCGTTTAAAAACTCATTTTCAATTCCCACCTTTTTTCAAATATCCTGGAAAATTCAACCTGTTCTGTTGGATTATCCATGTAT
>Ga0209572_1000505_pt1 | contig 55274 bp, 39 predicted proteins | sample EBPBio232012_DNA_FD_185867 | JGI IMG/M metagenome (GOLD analysis project Ga0209572, IMG submission 185867) | Wastewater treatment Type I Accumulibacter community from EBPR Bioreactor in Madison, WI, USA - Reactor 1_1/23/2012_ DNA (SPAdes)... | ecosystem: Engineered > Bioreactor > EBPR >...
CTTTACAAAAAGCAAAGATACTGCAAACATAAGATACATTTCGTACCGGCTCAGTCTATCCCTGGTATGCCTGATCCCCCCAGAACAGTCATACTTCCGTTTCGAATGAGCAATGTAAAATTGAAAGGAATAAATTATTTAATCAAAAAAAGTTATCCACATTTAAATTACTGATTAGAAAAAGTTGTCAACTAAAATCATGAAACTTCAATTTTCAATTTTCAATTTTCAATTCTCCATTTGTCTTAATAAATGCGTTGATTACCTTCCATGTAGAGCTGTCGCTATCAAAGACGGAATATAGCCCTTGTTCTTCCATCGGTGGGTCGCCCATGAAGTCATCTCCGGGCTTCCAAAACTTTTGACCGGGGATGGGTCGAGCTTCTCCGCCAAATGCCCAAAAGTTACAACCGGCCAATATACCTTTATTTTGTTGAGACTGGCTCAATTCATTGAATAATAGTGTGTAAAAGGAATCTCTTATCCTTGTTGTGCTTGAAGGTTCGAAACTGTTGTTGTCTCTGGGATAGCCAAACTCTTCTATAACCAATGGTTTTCCTATTTTTTTCATTACGTTCATGTGGTCGGTGATATATTTTTTGGTCATATCGAGAGCCTTTTTTTGTTGGTTTACATCGTTTAAATCTTTGTACCATTGCCAGTTGCGCGGCCAAATATGTATAGTACCATAGTCGATATTGGAATCAGCATGTATTGCCTCATAAACATCCATGTTTTCAGTTCCGATAAATCCTTCAACGCCAATGGTAACAAGGTGATTGGTGTCGATACTTTTAATCATTTTAGCCGTTCTAGCAATCCAATTTTTATAAGCATCTATAGCGGCAGGACGCATAGGGCGTGGTTCGTTGGCCAATTGCCACGCAAAGATTGTAGGGTCGTCGATGTATTTGAGACCATTTATTGAGTTTTTTCTTGTGAGTATGGCTTTGACCTGTGCTTCATATTGTTGAATGCATGGTTCACAGGAATAAAATCCACTCACTACATCCCGCAATTTTTCCCATGATAATCGATTGTAAAACGCTGTACTGTCAATAGCTTTATTCCAATATAGATATTGTAAAAATCCGCCACTCCATTCCCAATTATTGCTAAAAAACAAAACTGCCTTCATCTCCTTACGACTCATCTCTTCTAATAGTCTGTCAAGACCCTTAAGGTTGTCAGTAACGAAGACTCCCGGAGATTGTTGGAATACGGGAACGATTCGTGGTACACCTTGGATTGTGCCTTCCCCTTCTACTGCTGCACAGATTCTTAGGTTTGTGATGCCTTGTGACTTTAAAAAATCTAATTCCTGTCTCAACCTTTGCAAACCCCTGACTGTATCGTCCATCAGTCCTAAGGAAGGTCCATACCAATAATTGGTCCCTACAAAATAGAAGGCAGTGTCTCCTTGGATAAAGTGACCTTCTTTAATCGTGACAAATGAAACTTCTTGGTTTTTGGATTTATAACCATTATTGCATGAAAGAATAAGTAAAGAGAATATAATAAAATATATGGGTTTCATCATATTGTGAAATTATATTGTGATGTAATGTGGCAAGCCAATTGGACTATTTATAAACAAGTTAACAACAACACTTCTGGCACATATACTCAACCCGAATTCAGCAGTAAAGGTTTTGAAAAACCGTATAGTGCTGATTATGAGGGTTAATCCCGATGAACGAATCGTTTCAATGGTTTCTGTAAACCATTGATTACGAGTCGTAAATCGATTCCGCAATTGTCTATTGCGGAATTTGGGTTCAAATTCAGGAAAAGCTATATTCACTACATGGTCGCTTCCTGGATAACTTCTACTTCTGATTCGAGTGGTATGGAAGGATCTCTGGGCTCAAACTCACCTTCCCATCGTGCTATCACACAGCTTGCAAGGCAATTGCCCATAACATTGGTGGCAGTGCGAGCCATATCCATGAGTTCGTCTATACCAAGAATGATTAATATAGGCCAAGTTGGAAGATTGAATTGCGCCGCTGTCGCCAGTAGAATGACCAATGAAGCTCGTGGGACACCCGCCACGCCCTTGCTCGTAAGCATCAGTGTGAAGACTAGAAACAACTGAGTAGGGACATCCATGTGCATGCCTGCAGCCTGTGCCACAAATATGGAAGCTAATGACAGGTAAAGTGTCGTTCCATCCAGATTGAAACTGTAACCGGTTGGAATGACAAATGCCACAATCTTACGAGGGACGCCGAGTCTTTCCATTGCTTGCATTGCTTTTGGTAGTGCTGATTCTGATGATGTAGTAGCGAAGGCAATTGACATTGGTTCTAGTACTGCTTTGAGGAAGTTTTTAATTGGAACTTTTGCAATCAAAGCAACCGGCAGTAAGACACATAAAACAAACAAAATCAAAGCCACGTAAAGCGTCAATAATAACTGTATCAAATTAACTAAAATGCCTAACCCCATGTGTCCTACCGTGTATGCTATCGCTGCGCCTACACCTACCGGGGCAAAATACATGATGATATTGGTAAATTTAAACATAGTTTCAGCTAGACTGTCGCAAAATTCGAGCATGGGCCGCTTCTTGCGCTCATCGAGCATTGCTAGACCAATGCCGAAAATCACACTAAATACGACAATAGGCAGTACTTCGGCGTGGTAGATTGACTTGGCAATGTTTTCCGGAAAGACATGTAAAATAATATCTTGCCAGGTCTGCTGCTGAACGTCCGGAAGTGTCTCGTGCACGTCAGGTGGCATTTTGATCCCAACACCGGCTTTTGAAATATTGATGGCAAAAAGACCAATAAATAGGGCGAAAGTGGTTACTATTTCAAAATATAAAATTGATTTCCAGCCCATCCTACCTACTTGTTTTAGGTTGGAATGTCCTGCTATTCCGACGACAAGGGTTGAGAACAAGATGGGTGCAATGATGGTTTTAATCATCTTGAGGAATACTTGGCTCAATACCCTCATGTTTTGTCCAATGACGGGAAATTCGTGCCCTATCAATGCGCCAATGACCATAGAAATCAAAATCCAGGTGGTCAGATTCTTTTTTAGTATGGCGTAGTAAATGAAGCTAAGACAGAGTAATAAATGTGAAATTGAAAGGACAATTGAATTTATTTGGATACCCAAATAGGCATTCATAACATGTAATAATCCAACCACAAATAATACGACTAATACTATAATTGCACTTATCTTTTTAGAATTCATACGTTTGATTTTCGGAGTTGATGGCTTATTTCTAAAAATTAAATAAAAAATTAATGAAAATGTAAAATTTTAATTATATCTATTAGAAATATTCAATCGATAAAAATATTACTAAAAGATGTCGCAATGTAAATCTATTTTTTCAAAATATAAAATTATGATTTACTTGTATATCCGAAAAATATTTTGAACCTTTGATGTATTCTGCTATTTTTGTCCAATAAAATTTTAAAATTCTCACTATGAGTTCTATACAAAATAAAGATTCTGTGGCTGTTTCTAAGGCAGTCGGGATTGCCAATCCGGCAAGAGTATATTATAATGCAACACCGGAAGAATTGATTGAAGAAACAATCTTACGTGGTCAGGGGCATCTTTCTGATAAAGGAGCCTTACTCGTAAAAACGGGTGAATTTACCGGTCGCTCCCCCAAGGATAAATTTATTGTAAGTGATGCAAAAACTGAGCCGGAAGTCAATTGGGGAGGTTTTAATACGAGATTTGATGCTGAAATGTTTGTTAAATTGGAGCAAAAGATGCTTCGATATTTTGACGGCAAGGATGTGTTTATCCGTGATAATTATGTCTGTGCGGATGAGAACTATCGTCTGAACGTGCGTACAGTTACCGAATACCCGTGGAGTAACATGTTTGCCAATAATATGTTTTTGCGACCACAGGCAGATGATTCATTTGAGCCGGATTGGACTATTCTTTGTGCGCCGGAATTTTATGCAGATCTAGCGGTAGATGGAACAAGGCAGCACAATTTTTCGATTGTAGATTTTACTCGTAGAAAAGTGTTGATCGGTGGCTCCGGATATACCGGTGAAATCAAAAAAGGAATTTTCTCGGTGCTTAATTTTCTGTTACCTGTGGACAAAGGAGTTTTCCCAATGCATTGTTCTGCCAATACAGGTAAGCAGGGCGATACGGCGATATTTTTTGGACTAAGTGGGACAGGAAAGACAACGTTGTCGGCTGATCCGGAGCGCAATCTTATCGGTGACGATGAGCATGGTTGGACCAATGAAGGTGTATTTAACTTTGAGGGTGGATGCTATGCCAAAACGGTACACCTTACTGAGGAGAACGAGCCGGAAATTTTTCACGCAATCAAGCATGGCGCTATTTTGGAGAATATGAAGTTTGTTGGGGATAGTCGTGTTCCTGATTTTGAAGATGTGTCCATCACAGAAAACACGAGAGTATCATATCCCATGCATCATATTGCCAATGCATTGCCGGTATCTAAGGGTCCACATCCGGCCAATATTTTTTTCTTAACATGTGATGCTTATGGTGTATTGCCGCCGATATCACGGCTGACTAAGGGGCAGGCAATGTATCATTTTATTTCGGGTTATACGGCGAAGGTTGCTGGTACAGAAGCTGGAGTCAAAGAACCTCAGAATACCTTTTCTGCATGTTTTGGTGCTCCATTTTTACCACTACACCCGGCGAGATATGCAGCGTTATTGGGCGATAAAATGGAAAAATTCAGCGCCAATGTCTGGTTGGTCAATACCGGCTGGACCGGTGGCCCTTATGGTGTCGGTAGTAGAATGAAATTGAAATTTACACGCGCCATGATAGCCAATGCTATTAGAGGCAAACTCAATAATGTCGCATATCACAGACATGAGATCTTTGGACTTAACATTCCGGTTTCATGTCCTGAAGTACCTTCAGAAATTTTGGATCCACGCAACACATGGTCAGACAAGGAAGCGTACGATAGAACAGCGAAGAAACTTGCCAAAGATTTCAATGACAACTTTGCCAAGTTTGCTGATTTAGCAAGCCAAGAGATTATTGATGCTGCACCGCGACACGAATAAAATAGCTTTTAGGACTTTGTTAAAGAGTTAGAGCATTTTGTTTAGATGGGCTAAATAGATGAAATTAAAGAGCGTCATACCGAATGGGGTGGCGCTCTTTTGTTTATGCTTTAGGTAAGAAGAAATGGGTAAATGCTTAATTTTTAAATAATGTTGGTCTTCGTTCAATACCCACTTACCTATTTTTATTTTTGCATATCTGAAATTTTTCCAATATTTAACCCAAATTCAGTATTAGAACATGCTGAATCGATAAACGATTCGTACATTGGGAAGACCTTCATAATAAGCACTATACGGTATAAAAAAACCTTTATTGCTGAATTCGGGGTTATAGCTAAATTTCAACTTTTTGTATTCGATTAATTTTCTATCCATTTATGTCAAAAACCAAACATACTAAGGTCTCAAAGCAAGTGAATACTCAAATAATAACTGATAATAGACAAAGTAGCTTATCAATGCGTCGAGCTTGGTCTGTGATTCCTTACTTAATAGGCATTGTAGCCTTGTTGTATTATGTAAACAGTATATCTGGTGCTTATGTTATGGACGACGCCATTGTCATTTCGGAGAATCAATATACAGTTCAAGGTTTCAAGGGATTAAAAGGAATATTTGGGCATGATACTTTTTACGGCTTCTTTAAAGAAGAAGGAAAGGGTCATCTTGTGGAAGGTGGTCGGTACAGGCCGCTTTCGTTGGCTTTATTTGCTGTCGAAGGTCAGATTTTTGGATTTTACCCGATTGTTTTTCATGTGATGAATATTCTTTATTTTGCCTTGACCTGTATGCTTTTGTTTTATGTAATCAAAAATTTAATGAGACGTCGACTGGGCGAGGAAAGGGCATTGATAATTGCTTTTTTTAGTGCGTTGATTTTTGCAATTCATCCAATACATACCGAAGTAGTAGCCAATATCAAAGGGCGGGATGAAATAATGGCTTGTATGTTGGGATTGTTGGGCATGATGCAATATCTGAAATCAATAGAAACGAACAAGTTGTTGCCGTCAATTTTGGCATCATGCTTTTGGTTTCTGGCATTGTTGGCCAAAGAAAACGGCATTGTTTTTATTGCGCTCACGCCGTTAGCTGCATGGTTTTTTTATGATGCATCTATCCGTAAATTGGTCAAAACGATGGTTTTACCGATTTTGATGGTAATAGCCTATGTTGTAATTCGATATGCGGTGCTTGGGTCTGCACCCAAGGCAGGACCAATCATGGAGTTGATGAATAATCCTTTCCTTTACTGGGAGACCAATGGCTATTTGCCGGTTAGTTTGTCCATCAAGATGGCAACCATAGCTGTAACGATGCTCAAATACATTGCACTTCTTTGCTTTCCTCATCCATTGACGAGTGATTATTATCCTAAACAAATAGCTTTAGCGACTTGGTCAGACTGGAAAGCTATATTAGGGATGTTATTGTACGTTGCTGCCATTATTATCTGTATAGTTAGGTTCAAGAGAAAAGAGGTAGTCGTCTATGGCATACTTTTTTACCTGATTGCTTTGTTTCCCATGTCTAATATTCCATTTCCTGTTGGGACTTTAATGTCAGAGCGTTTTTTATTTATACCATCCATCGGTTTTGTGCTGATAGTCAGTTGGTTAATTGATAGATATATTGTTAAAGGAAGTTTAAATTATCGAATTAATCTTGTTTTAGTGGCGATAATATTAATTTTGGGCATTAAAACGGTGGCTCGCAATAAAGATTGGAGCGACAATTACACGTTGTTTACGACCGATGTGCAGGTTTCTGATAAGAGTGCCAAGATGTTGAATGCCGCAGGTGGTGTGCTTTTGGACAGCAGTGTACATGTTGAGAAGCCGGAGGTCAAGCGAGAGATGGTAGAGCGGGCTCAACAATATTTGCTCAAAGCAATAGAAATCCATCCAGCTTATGCCAATGCATATTTACTTTTGGGAAATTCGTATGTTTATCAAAATAACTATGAGAAAGCATTGGAATATTACCAATTTGCGTTGAAGTATAATCCGGATTTTCGGGATGCACGTTCCAATATGGCGAAGATGTACAAGGAGATGGGGCGGAAGGCCGGTGAGGTAGAAGGGAATCTGCCTAAGGCAAAAGAAATGCTTCAAAAGTCATTGGAAATAGATGCCAAAGACCCTGAAACAAACCGACTTATGGGTGTGGCGACCGGTATGTCGGGACAAGCACGGGAGGCGATTAAATATTTTCAAGCTGCCTTGGACGCAAAGCCGGATGACGCATTCTATATGTTTGACCTTGGAAGTGCTTATGCCAATGTAGGTGACATGGAAAAAGCCAATTATTACCATTCAGAAGCGATTAGAAAGGATCCTTCGCTTCAGAAAAGATTGAATAAGTGAAAAATAAAAGTATCATAAAGTTATTATCCCTTGGTTTTATAATGTTGGCATGTGTCGCCATAAGCGGCATATCAGCAGAGCAAAAACCTCCCGTAAAAGGTGTTTTACTTCAGAGCCAACAGCAATGGGTCGATTCAATCATGAAGTCAATGACCCTTGATGAGAAAATTGGGCAACTCTTTATGGTAAGGGCACATTCTGATAAGGGAGCAGATCACATTCGAAGCATCAAACACCTAATCACAACCTACAAAATCGGAGGCTTGTGTTTCTTTCAAGGTACTGCCGAAAAACAAATAGAACTTACCAATGAATACCAGAAATTAGCGTCTCCCGTACCTCTTATGCTATCTATGGATGCTGAGTGGGGCCCTGCAATGCGCTTTAAAACGGGAGTTGTGAATTTTCCTCGACAGATGACTATGGGTGCTATTCAGGATAATAGGATTATCTATCAGTTTGGACGAGAAGTGGCAAGGGAATTGCTTCGATTGGGTGTACATATTAACTTTGCGCCTACTGTTGATGTCAACAACAATGTGCGGAATCCAGTGATCGGTACACGTTCTTTTAGCGAGAATAAATATTTAGTAGCACAAAAAGCTTACATGTATATGCTGGGTATGCAGTCGGCTGGCGTAATGGCTTGTGCCAAGCACTTCCCGGGACATGGAGATACCAATGTTGACTCACATTATGATGTACCGGTCCTTCCATTTGATCGTCAACGACTCGAATCATTGGAAATGTACCCCTTTAAAGTTATGGTGAATCAAGGCGTTCAGAGTGTAATGATAGGACACCTTGTTGTGCCGGCTCTGGATACGGCAGCCAAGACTCCGGCGTCCCTGTCTAAGCCTATTATTACCGGGTTTTTAAAAGAAAAACTTGGGTTTTCAGGTTTAGTCTTCACCGATGCCTTAGATATGAAAGGTGTAACGAAAAACTTCGCCAAAGGTGAAATTGAAGTGAAAGCCCTGAATGCCGGAGTAGATGTGTTGCTTCTTTCTGAAGATGTCGCAATATCTGTGGCTGCCATAAAAAAGGCATTGAAAGAGGGGCGTTTATCAATGGATCGTATCGATGAGAGCGTCCGCAAAATACTGGATGCCAAATATCGCTTTGGCTTGACTCAACCGGTCAGCATATCCACTAATAATCTACAGTCAGACCTTATCAATAGTGAGGCAAAGACGATTAATCAAAAGTTGATTGAACAAGCTTTGACGCTCGTAAAGAATAAGGATAACACGATTCCAATTGAAAATATTCAATGTAAAATAGCAACACTTGTCGTAGGGTCAACGGAGAGGGTACCTTTTCAATATCAGGTTGATGCTTATTGTAAGGCTCAGCACTATGTCTATGGTAAAGACAGAGATTCCGACCTGTTGAATGATTTATCCCATGCTAATATCGTTATTGTTGGAATGGTAGGCATGAATAATTCGTTTAAAGACAATTATAAGATAAATAGTCAGGCAACGAAGTTGATTAATCAACTTTCCACGAAGACCAAAGTTGTGTTGGTTTCTTATGGCAATCCTTATGCTTTGAGTAATTTTGTTGCACCTGATGCCGTCTTATGTGCATACAACGATGACTCAATAACACAATCATTGGCTATACAAGCAGTCTTTGGTGGCTTGCCCATAAGTGGCAAGTTGCCGGTCACAGCATTGCCCTATCCCTTTGAAAGCGGGATTGATCAGCCGATGGTCATACGCCTGAGTTTTGGAGAGCCGGAGAGCGTGGGTTTAAATTCTGAGGTATTGGTGAAGCTGGATAACCTGGCTGACGACCTGATTAAAAGACAAGCAGCACCGGGATGCGAAATGCTCGTTATAAAAAATGGAAAAGTAGTCTATAACAAACAGTTTGGTGGTTATACCTATAAATCTAATACCCATCCTGTCCAAGCGAATACGTTGTATGATCTCGCCTCAATTACCAAGATAGCTGCTACAACGATAGGTATCATGAAGCTATATGAAGAAGGCAGGCTGGATATATATAAGTTCTTAGGTAATTATCTTCCGGAACTGCGAGGGTCTAATAAAGAGTTTATGGCGATCAGAGATGTCATGGCACACCGTGCAGGGCTTTTCCCATGGCTGCCATTTTATAAGGAGACACTTGTAAATGATGGAAATCGAACGCGCCCTTCCGCCTTGATATATGATTCTAAAAGTAGTCAACAGTATGGCATCAAAGTTGCCCAACGATTGTATATGAAGACAGACTATGTCAATACAATATGGAATCAAATCATTCAATGTCAGAATTTACAGAGCAATGATTACAAGTATTCTGATTTGGGATTTATTATGCTTCGAAAGGCTATCGAGAATGTAGTTCAAGAGCCAATGGATAGGTATTTGGATGGCATTTTTTATAAGCCCATGGGACTTTATACAATGACATTCAGGCCATTGGAAAAATTTCCGATGAAGGATATTGCACCTAGTGAAGATGATCGCTACTTTAGGCAGCAAGTGCTGGAAGGTAATGTACATGATATGGCTGCTGCTATGTTGGGCGGAGTATCGGGACATGCCGGCTTATTTAGCAATGCATTGCACCTTGGTACTTTGATGCAGATGTTGGTCAATGGAGGTGAATACGGAGGCTTCCGCTATCTCAAGCCGGAGACGGTCAAACTCTTTACCACGCGACATCCTGCCGGCACAAGGAGAGGAATTGGATTCGATATGCCACAAACTGACTGGAGCTACACACAAAATGTTACAGCTAAGGCAAGCCGATTTACCTTTGGGCATCTTGGGTTTACTGGGACTTCAGTTTGGGCTGACCCGCAATCCAAGCTCATCTTTGTATTTTTGTCCAATAGAACCTACCCAACCATGGATAACAACTTATTGGAACGCCGTAATTACAGGATGAAAGCCCACGCTATTACGTATGAAGCCATGAGTAAATTTGACCACAGTAACGACTTAAATGCTTCCCTGTGATAAATTTAATCTGGATGATAGTTGCTTCATGGATTCCTGTTATTTCGCACGGCGTTGATCATCCATTTCATGTCAGCAACACAGAATTTAATTACAATCAAACAGACAAAAATTTAGAGGTTACGTGTAAGATCTTCACGGATGATTTTGAAAGAGCGCTAAATCTCTTTTTTAAGCAAAAAGCTGATTTTACTGATTTGAAGCTCACCAAACAGATGAATTTGTTGGTTCCAAAATATTTGAAAACGCATCTCGCTGTCAATGTAAATGGTAAGTGGTTGGATCTATCCTGCCTCGGTTATGAAATAGATCATGAATCAGTCAATGTTTATCTGGAACATCCGATGGTCGAAGTTCCTAAGAAAATTGAAATTCAAAATACATTGGCTTATGAGGCATATACAGATCAAGTAGGAATCGTTCATTTTATTGTTCAAGGAAAAAGAATCACCAACAAGCTGACGTATCCTGAAAAGTCACTAAAGTTTGAATTTTGAGACATCACACTAAAAGTTTTGTCATCATTTGTTAAAATAACGGAAAAAAAAGAAACGTAAATATCATTATGATACGATTATCCGTTTGTATTTATCTACCTTTAACCCAAATTCCGCATTAGACAAATGCGGAATCGATTTACGACTCGTAATCAGCACTATACGGTTTTTCAAAACCTATACTGCGGAATTCGGGTATAACGTATAAAATAGAGAGATGAAAAAATATTCCATCATTGCAGCCATCAGTATCATTGGGTTTCTGAGCTTAGGGGCCGGTGTATATAACAATGACAAATTGTTTGAAATATCGAAGAATCTGGAAATCTTTTCCAACCTGTATAAAGAGTTAAATACCTATTATGTGGACGATATTGACCCAAACAAGTTGATGAAGGTGGGGATCGATGCTATGGTCGAGACCTTGGATCCTTATACCAACTATTTTAGTGAGACACAAATTGAAACATGGCGTTATCTCTCTGAAGGCAAATACGAAGGCATTGGAGCCAATGTCCAGTCTATCGGCGACGAAATAACCATAGTTGAGCCTTACGAAGGTTATCCCGCCTTCGAAGCCGGACTTAAAGCCGGAGATATCATCCTTTCTATCGATGGACAGTCGGCAAAAGGTAAGAGCAGTGAAGACCTCGGTGTCTTACTTCGTGGTGTGCCCGGATCTGCCGTTACGTTAGAAATTAAGCGGCCTGGAACAAAGGAGATAAAAACGTTTAAAGTCAATCGTGGTGAAATAAAAATGAGCAATGTACCTTATTCCGGAATGGTTAAAAACCATGTTGGTTATGTTGTGTTGACGAGCTTTACACAGGATGCTGCCAAGAACATTGGCGCCGCCATAACAAAGCTAAAAAATGATGATCCTGAATTAAAGGGTCTGATTCTCGACTTGAGGGACAATGGAGGTGGATTGTTGATCGAAGCTGTGAATATTGTCAATCTATTTGTCGGCGCTAATGTTGAAGTGGTCAGCACAAGAGGTAAGGTAAGGGATTGGGATAAGGTGTTTTCAACTCGGGGACCAGCACTAGATCAGAAACTGCCTGTAGTGGTGTTGATCAATAAGAGAAGTGCTTCGGCTTCAGAAATCGTTAGTGGTGCATTGCAGGATTTGGACAGAGGGGTTCTCATCGGTCAGCGTTCTTATGGCAAAGGCCTTGTCCAAAATACGAAAGATATTGGCTTTAACAGTAAACTGAAGTTGACAACCTCGAAATATTATATACCAAGCGGACGTTGTATTCAAAGTGTTTCTTATCACAATGGCGAGCCGGTGGATATACCGGATTCTCAGAGACATGTATTTCGTACAAAAGGTGGCAGGAAAGTACTTGATGGAGGAGGCGTTTCTCCGGATATCTTTATCACTCCCGACTCAGGAGATGCCCCCATCAAGGTGTTATTGGATAGCTATGTGGTGTTTAACTTTACGACACAATATATGATTACCCATCCTAAGATTGCACCGGCTAATCAATATGTATTCAACGATTTTGATGATTTTATGAAATATGTTGAAGCGAATAACTATCCTTTTGAGATTGACTCTGAAAAGAAATTAAATGAACTGATTAACTCATCTAAGAAGGATGAGCTGTACGGAGCTATCAATAATGATTTAAATTCTTTGAAATCCAAGATTATAAAGGAGAAGAAAAGTGTTTTGCTCAAGCATAAACAACAAATTTGTAATTTTATTACCAAGGATATTGTGTCCAGAGTATATAATCAACATGGTAAGATTCTAAATAGTATTTCACACGATAGCGAAGTCGATGAAGCCATTAAATTGTTGAATGATCCGATAAGGTATAACAAAATACTGAGTGCAAATTAAAAGGACTTATTGAGATTATAGTATAGAGAAATACTCTATTATTTACATTTCACTTTGCTGGTCATAGTTGGTAAAGTATCGTTGAAAAATACGGTCTGCTTCACGTGATAGTTGATAATCCAAATCCGTAATTATGTTTCCCGCATCGTGGGTACACAAGGTGATTTTAACTCGATTATACACATTGATCCATTCAGGATGATGGCCTAAGCGTTCTGCTTCAAATGCCACTAATTGCATAAAAGACATGGCGGCTTTGAAGTCGGGAAAGACAAATTCTTTTGTCAATTGATTGTTTTCTTCTTTCCAGTCCATGATATTGATATCCGTTGGTTTATGTATTAGTAATGTCTAAAATGAAGATTTGTTTGATGAAATCAGGAAAATAATATCTTTATTCAACAAATAAGAGGAAATGACTCCCTTACATTTTTTTCTTTCTTTCCCAATAGTTTTGTTCGTTAAGTTCCCCCACGATGGCTAAATAGTTTTGATAACGAATGTCACTGATTTCGCCATTATCTACTGCCAACTGTACGGCACATCCGGGTTCGTTGACGTGGGTGCAAGAGCCTCCGAAACGGCATTGAGCTGAAAGGATAAAATATTCTTTGAAGTTGTGTGCCACATCCGGAACAGTAAGGTTGTTGAATGAAAGGCTTTTTATGCCGGGCGTGTCTATGATTGCACCTCCCTCTTTAAGTAGATACATTTCGGCGAAGGTCGTCGTGTGTACACCTTTGCCACTGTGATCGGAGATTTGGCTTGTTTTTAAATTAAAATCCGGAAACATGGCATTGACAATGCTACTTTTGCCTACACCCGACTGACCGCCGAGGAGGTTAATACGTCCAGTCAATTCTTGTTTTAATGTTTCAATGCCTGTGCCTTCTTTGGCTGATACGGCAATGGTTTTATATCCAATAAGTCGATATACGGAAGTAAAATAATCCAATAGTTCTAAAGCATTTTTATCATACAAGTCAACTTTATTGAACACAATAATAGCGGGAATATCGTGTGGCTCAGTCATTAAGAGGTAACGGTCGATAAATCCCGGCTTTAAATCGGGCTCAATGATTGTGACGATGATAACAGCTTGGTCTATGTTGGATGCTATCAGATGGAGGTGGTGTTTCATTCTAGGAGATTGACGAACGACATAATTGGAACGGGGCATAATTTTCTTAATAACACCTCTATTTTCTGTATTTTCCAGTTCAAATTGTACGGTATCGCCCACAGCGACCGGATTGGTCAATTCAAAATTTTTGAGGCGAAATTTGCCTATGATACGACATTCATAAGATGTTCCTTCTTCTGATCGTACAGAATACCAAGAGCCTGTTGATTTAGTTACAATGCCTGTCACTCGATGATAAGTGTCTTGGTTGTATGGACAGCCTGAGCTAATTCAGAAATCAACTCAGGATTTTTCTCAATGGCATTGCCTACTACTATGACATCAGCCCCTGCTTGAGCTGTTTTTATAGCTGATTCGGCCGACCGAATGCCTCCTCCAACTATCAGAGGGATGTCTGTAACCTGGTGAACAGCAGTGATTATGTCATTTGGAACAGGGTTTTTTGCTCCGCTTCCTGCATCAAGATACATCAACTTCATTCCGAGCATCTCACCTGCCATAGCTGTACATGCCGCTATGTCCGGCTTGTTATCAGGGATAGGTTGTGTGTTGGATATGTAGCTCACTGTTGTACGTACACCGCCATCTATCAGAATATAACCTGTCGGAAGTATTTCAAGTGGGCTCACTTTAAGATATGGAGCAGCAAGTACATGATTGCCTATGAGTAATTCCGGATTACGACCTGATATCAATGAAAGGAAAAGGATGGCATCCGCTTTGTAGCTTAATTGATAGGAATTTCCGGGAAATAGAATTGTCGGTATGTTGGTGGACTCCTTGATGGTATCCAAAATAGTGTCGAGCATATCGCTGACGATGAGGCTTCCACCAATAAAAAAGTAATCTACACCGGCTTCGATGGATGATTGCAAGACCTTGTTTATATTGGATAATCTCAGTTTATCCGGATCGAGCAATACGACGAATCGCTTTTGATCATTTGCCTTGTCTGAAAGAAGACTATTGTATATATGACTTATGTTAGATGGTGTCATGACGTAAAGATACGTAATTAGTCTGATTGCGGGTATTATGCCAATACCATTTTATACAATCGTAATACCGCTGATACTTTTAAATAGATCAATTTATCTTTTCCATTAATTGGTCTATATTATACGAAAATGATTTTTATAATAACCGAAATATAGATTTATTCCTGAAAAGTCGGGAATATCAGAGAGTTTTAGTTGTTTGATAAATGGAATAATCAAAAGTTACAGAAACCATTGAAAAGACTATACCTCAGAATTAATCCTCAGAATCAACACTACATGGTTTTTTAAACCTTTAATGCTGAATTTTGGTTTGACGTTTTCTTTAGTCGTTACATTGTTGAAGTCCATCTTGCGCTTTATCCTTGCCCCAATTTGGGTGTAAAGGAGAGGCGGGTTGGAAGGTTTTAAACAGCTTGAGAGCTTTGACAAATAAGGGTTTTGCTTTAGCTTTGCCTCCACCGTATTGTTCGGGAGTATTCAATGCTCCGGATGCTTCAAGGTACAATACTCTTGGATTAGATGAATCCAGTGAATTAGCCTTGTCAAGTGCAGTCTTAGCCTCCATGCCGTATGTTTGGTAACGTGTCATCGGATCCACAATCAAAGCCAGTGTGGCGGATAGATATTTTAGGCAAAATATTTCAGAATTATTAGGGTTTAAGGAATCAGCCTTCATGATAAATGCATTCGCTTGAGAAGCGGCCTTGTCCTTATCGGTAGTTTCGTCTTGAAATGCACTCATAAGGCGAGCGTATGCCGCATAATAATAGGGTAGCCATTGGTTTTTCTCGCTATTTGCTATCGTTTCGAAAAAACTTGAAGCAGCATTCAACTTGGAGGGGTTATCTGCCTTTTCAATCATCTGCAAGCCTCTCGACATCGCATTTTCATATCCTGTTTGAGCTGAAAGAGGTGAAGTCAAGGCTATTGCCAATAAAATTATCAAATATTTCATGTATTTATTTTTTTTAATTGGAAAATCGAGTTTATTAAAATGCAGATTATCTAAAATTTAATTTTGCCTCATTTTTTTCAACCAATTTAAGTGAAAACTTTTGATATGCTGTATTATTCTCTATTGCCCATATACCGAAGCACTAAATAGACCAACATTGCTAAGGCGGAAAGCGCTGCGGCGACATAAGTCATTGCTGCCCACCACAAGGCATCCTTTGCCCCCTGATGTTCTTCGCCGAGAGCTATGCCTGAGTTGTCCAACCACGCAAGTGCTCTATTGCTGGCGTCAAACTCTACGGGCAATGTCACCAGACTAAAGACCGTAGTGATAAGGAATGCTATGATGGTAATCAATAAAATAGTTTGGTTGCCGGTAGCTCCCATAACTCCCAATGCGAGAATCAATAGAAATTGTTGTGCTGATGCAGCAAATTGAACTATGGGCACAATGGCTGATCTAAACTTTAACATAGAATAGGAAGTGGCATGTTGAACCGCATGACCGCATTCGTGAGCCGCTACAGCAGCCGAAGCGACACTGCGACCTTGATATACTGCCGGACTTAGATTGACCGTCTTGTTCTGTGGGTTGTAGTGGTCTGATAAAAAGCCATCTACAGACACGACTTGGACGTCATAGATACCGTTATCATGAAGCATTTTTTCTGCAACTTCTTTGCCACTTAGGTGGGAGCTAAGGCCGATCTGGCTATAATGGTTGAATTTAGACTTAAGGCGAGCGCTCAGAATCATTCCGACAATGGTTCCTACTGCTCCCAATAACATATAAATAAAGTATCCGCCACCCATATTTAAATTTTTTTATCATTTAATGTATTCTGCTCCGAAAAAGTTCCGCAACACTTTTGGAATTTTAATTCCTTCCGGCGTCTGGTTGTTTTCGAGCAGGGCAGCAACGATTCTAGCTAAGGCTAAAGAACTGCCATTCAATGTGTGGAGTAGCTGTGTTTGATTATTTTCGTCGCGATATCTCAACTTTAGTCGGTTGGCTTGGAAGGTTTCGAAGTTAGAAACCGAACTCACCTCTAACCATCTTTCCTGAGCCGCCGACCATACTTCAAAGTCGTAAGTCATGGCGGAAGTGAAGCCCATATCTCCACCACAAAGTCTAAGGATACGATAAGGAAGCTCTAGGTTTTCCATCAATTGAGCCACGTGACGAACCATGGTATTGAGAGCATTCCAGGAGTTTTCAGGTTTTTCAATGCGGACTATTTCTACTTTGTCAAATTGGTGGACTCTGTTGAGACCTTTTACATGGGCGCCATAAGAGCCGGCTTCTCTACGGAAGCAAGGAGTATAAGCTGTGAGGCATGCCGGAAGCTGGTCATCCGGAAGGATAACGTCCCTAAAAATATTGGTTACCGGCACTTCAGCCGTAGGGATGAGGTAAAGGTCATCTTTTTCGCAATAATACATCTGGCCTTCTTTGTCGGGTAATTGTCCGGTGCCTCTTGCTGAATCTTCGTTGACGAGATGTGGCGGAAGGATTTCTTCATAGCCTGCTGCCGTGTTGTAATCGAGGAAGTAATTGATTAGGGCACGTTGTAATTTTGCACCCTGACCGCGATAAAGGATGAAACCACTTCCGGTGAGCTTTACACCGAGCTTCATATCAAAAAGATTGTACTTTTCGGCTAATTCCCAGTGTGGTAGAGCACCTTTGCCCAGGGTGGGAAGCTCTTTTTCCCATGCCTGAAAGACCATGTTGTCGTCAGCACTTTGCCCACTTGGCACGTCGGAATGTGGGATATTAGGTAATGTGATTAGTTTATCGTCTAAAGATTGTCGTATGGTTTTTAGTAAATCCTCTTTTGTTTTAGAAGAATCTTTGAGTTGAGCGACTCTTTGTTTTAGGGTCTCCGCCTCCTCAAGATTCTTAATCTTCATGAGTTCACCAATTTGTCTTGCAAGTTGATTTTGTTCCGCCAATTCGATATCTAAGGTAGTCTGGACGACCTTTCTTTCATCATCGAGTTCAATAATTTGATCAATTATAGATATATCTGACGATGTCCAATTTCTCTTTTTTAAACCTTCGACAACTCTTTCTCTCTCATTTCGAAGCAATTCAACTTTTAACATAGCAAGTAATTCATTAATTATATTGAAAAAAATAAATTTTAAAGTGCAAATATAGTTGAATAAAAAAAATATTTGTACATTTGCCGAATCATTTCAAACCTAAAGGGTTTTAGGCAAACCAACCTAAGGTAAAATCTGATTTCAATCTGTTTTCTGCGTTTTCGTTTCTCAATAACAATGATACATATATTCGTTATCAGTGATTGATTTGATACATCAAACATCTAATCGTTTGTAAATAAAACGACAACCTATTTACTCTTAAGAACGTTTTTGAGTAATTATTTAACCAAAGTATAAAATTCTCATATTGAGTATTTTTATTCATTATTAAACCAAATTTATTAACCGAACTACCTGAATAAGTGGTTATTTTTTAATATATTCTTGTCGTATCCCGGCAAGTGTGTTAATTCCTAAATTATATTATTTATATGTATGACATATTGCAATTAGACAGCATGTTGGTGCCTGAGTTGAGAGATTTAGCTGAACAAAGCGGATTGAAAGGCTATAAAAGACTCAGTAAACAAGAACTTATATACAAGATCTTGGATCAACAAGCCCTTACAAACCAAATTTCTGAGGAAAAGCTCAAAGCTATGGACGCCGAAAGCGCTAAAAGTAAACCCCACCAAAAAGAACGAATCCATTCTCCTATAGTTGATGTTATTCCTGAAAAAGCCTCTGATTACGATGATTCGGCTAAAGGTGGATTGAAGAATCACAAAAAACCGCGCGTTAAAAAATCGGGAGAGCCTGAAAAAGTAGAGGCTGGAAATTTTGAACAACCTGAGAATAGTACAGATTCAGCACCTATTGTAGAAGAGCCTATTGTGCCAAGAAAGAAGTTCTCTACCATCGATATGGTAAAAAAGGATGGTGATGAAGTCGAAGAAAATAAAGAGGCTAAAGAGTCACCTGTTCAGGAAGTTCATGCGGAAAAGCAACGTAAACAAATCAAACAGTTTAAAACTGATGTAAAGAAAGATAAGCCAAAGTCGCATGATAGTGTATCTCACGATGAGAATGCGCAGCCTGTTGACGATGAACCTGTTATTGTGGAGCCTGCCGGTCCTAAGTTTAATATTGACTTCGATGGGATGATCGATGGTGAAGGAATACTTGAGATGATGCCTGATGGTTACGGATTTTTACGTTCATCAGACTACAATTACTTGACATCACCCGATGATATCTATGTGTCTCCTTCTCAAATCAAGCTTTTTGGTCTCAAGACCGGCGATACTGTCAAAGGAGCTATCAGACCACCAAAGGAAGGTGAGAAGTATTTTGCCCTTCTGAGAATAGAAAATATCAATGGACTTTCACCAAGCCAAATCAGAGATAGAGTTCCGTTCGACTATTTGACACCACTTTTTCCGATAGAGAAATTTAACCTAAGTACAAGCCGTATTGGTAAGGACTATGGAAATAGAATGATCGACCTTTTCACTCCAATAGGTAAAGGTCAACGTGGTCTAATCGTGGCCCAGCCAAAGACAGGTAAAACATTTTTACTTAAAGATATAGCTAATGCTATTGCCACCAACCATCCTGAATGCTTTCTAATTGTCCTCCTCATCGATGAAAGACCAGAAGAAGTGACTGATATGCGTCGAAGTGTTAATGCTGAAGTGGTAGCATCAACGTTCGATGAACCTGCCGACAACCACGTTAAAGTGGCTGGAATTGTCTTGGAAAAGGCGAAAAGGCTCGTCGAGTGTGGTCATGATGTCGTCATCTTGTTAGACTCTATTACACGCCTTGCAAGGGCATACAATACTGTCGCTCCTGCTAGTGGAAAAGTATTGTCTGGTGGTGTAGAAGCTAATGCTCTTCACAAACCAAAGAAATTCTTTGGTGCTGCCAGGAAGATCGAAAATGGTGGTTCCTTGACTATCTTGGCTACAGCCTTAATTGATACAGGCTCTAAGATGGATGGTGTTATCTTTGAAGAATTTAAGGGTACCGGAAACATGGAACTTCAATTGGATCGTTCCCTTGCCAACAAACGCCTTTATCCGGCTATTGACCTCACCAAGTCAAGTACACGTCGAGATGATCTTCTTCTCGAAAAAGATACACTCCAACGTATGTTTATCTTGAGAAATCAATTGGCTGATATGCGTCCGGATGAAGCTATGGAATTCTTGAGAAAATATATGTTTGGTACAGCCTCTAACGAGGAATTCCTGACTTCTATGAATGGTTAAAATTGCTGTTCTAAACCCATAGGTTTCGGGTTGTAGCAATATAATTTTGTGAAAGCACCTTTGTGAAAGATGTTGAAAAACGGATAAGAACAAAGGTGCTTTTTTATTAAATGCTTAATTTTATTCCAAATTGATTTATAAATCAGTCCCACATTTTTTGGTATTAAAAGTCCAATCGGTATTATAGCGGGATATCCCCTCAAAATCAACACTTTTCGGTTTAGGAAAGCCTCGATGACGGAATTCGGCTTTATCATGCTGATTCCGTGATAGTTCGCACAAAAAATCGTCCAGCTAAATAAATGCAGTGCAGTAAAATTTGAGTAATGAAGGGTTGTTAAATGAAATATTACAATTTTATACGCCATTTTTTATTTAGATTAAATCTTAATTGTTATGTTTGCGTGATAATAATGAGTATAAGCGCATGAACAAGGTTGGTTTGAGAAATGGATTTTTTTCTTTTTTATTGGTATTGTTGTTAATGCCGATAGGGCACGCTATAATGGTTCTTAATGAGCATTTGTTGTTGGAATATAAGTATCAAGGGGCAATAGCGATGGGATTTGCGGGCATAATTTTGCTAATATGGGGGATTAAAAAGAATAGTAAACCTACATTGGCGACGATTTTAGGATTTTTAGGTGGAGTATTGGTGTGGACAGGATGGGTAGAGTTTTCTTTTATGTGGATAGCGGAGAAAAATAATGTGTCTCACCTAATGGTTGACAATGAGATAGCGACGAAGCGTGAATATTTGGTCATGATGTCATCTCTGGGTTTATTGTGTACGTTTTATTTCTTTTATCTTTTCACGAGATCCAACTGTACCTTTTATATATGGCAACAAAAATATTTGGGTTTTCGAGAAGATATCAAGACACAAGTTGGTTTTAAAAAGCCTTTTGCTGTATCGACATTTATAGAGACCATCATGATAATATGGACATTTTATGTAGTATTATTGTTGGTATATGATGAACAGATAGCGGGAGATCGGCATATTGCTACCTATATTGTTGGATTTGGGTCTTTACTTTGGTCTTTATACCTCATAAGTAAGTTGGTTAGAATACAATCATTTGATTATGCTATACGATATGCGGTACCTACGGTAATTATATTTTGGAACTTTGTAGAGATATTGGGTAGGTGGGATTTATTCAAGGAGATATGGGTTCATCCAATGGAATATAAATGGGAGGTTTCTGCATTTTTTATTATATTGGCTATCATCTTATATATATTTATAAAAAATCCGAAATTTTCTCGTAAAAACAATCGTGTGGTGTATGAATAAACCCAAATTCCGCATTAGACAAATGCGGAATCGATGTACGACTCGTAATCAATGGTTTCTGTAAACCATAGAAACGATTCGTACATCGGGATTAACCCTCATAATCAGCACTATACGGTTTTTCAAAACCTTTACTGCTGAACTCGGAATAAATGTCAGGTATCCGAAATGTTGAGATTACAAATGTGTCAAGCCTCTGTCGGATGATATTTTTTCAATCGGATGGTGAAAGTTGTTCCTTTTCCGGGAGTAGTTTTTTTGACAAATATTTTACCACCGTGATATTCTTCGATGATTCGTTTGCTAAGGGATAGTCCCAATCCCCATCCTCTGGACTTGGTTGTCCATCCGGGGCGGAAGATTTTTGAAGCCTGAGTAGAGGTCATTCCTTTTCCGGTATCAGAGATATCCATAAATACATCTTCACTGTCTTGATAGACTTCCGCAGATATTTCTCCTTTACCTTCCATAGCATCTAATGCATTTCGGATCAGGTTTTCGGTAACCCAATCAAACAGGGGTGGATTAACATTGACAATTATTTGACTATCATGTGGGTATGAAGGGAAAGAGAAAAGGACTTTTCGGGGTGCTCGTTTGCTCATATACACACGAATATTTTCCAAGAGCGGAAATATATCATTGGGAGTTAAAATGGGGACAGAGCCAATTTTGGAAAAGCGATCGGCAATTTTTTCTAATTTACCGACATCTTTATACAGTTCATTTAAAATTTCGAGTTGATTGGGATTATCGGCATTGAGCGATTTAATGTGTTCGATCCAACCAACTATTGCTGAAATGGGTGTACCTAATTGATGTGCGGTTTCTTTGGCCATACCTACCCAGAGCCTATTCTGTTCTGCTCTTCTGGCGGCATTTAATCCCAAATATCCCATAATGACGAAGAAGGTTAGTAATAAAAGTTGGATATACGGAAAGTAAGTCAGATAGGTGTAGATCCTTGAGTTTTTGTAATAGACTCTTTGTTTAATAAAGGGATTGACGATTTCAATGGGTTTGTAACCTTCTTTTTTAATTTGCTTGAGTTGACTTTTTAGAAAAGAAGTATCAAGATTTTCCTTTGTTCCAAAGTTGACAGCGTCGATGATTACATCTTTTTCGTCAGTTAAAATTGCCGGTATTTTAAAATCCTGCGTTACTTGGAGGGCAATATCATTGGTATATTCATTCGATTCGCTTTTTGCGAGATCTTGAATAGCCATGGCATAAAATTGCACACTTTTTTCTTCACCTTCTTTCAGTTTTGAAGCCAAAAATGTCGTATATACCATTGAGATAGTCACTACGACTATTCCGATGAATACAACGTAAATCCGCCAATACAGCCGAAAATCAAATATTTTTAACAATCGTTTATTTGTTTCTTAGTCGTCAACATAATAGAACACATCAAAAATAGCAAATATTGTTCCATATCCTTATTTTTTCCCTTTTTGCTATATTTATTTTCGAAAAAGTTACATTTACGAGCTTATTTTCGAAAGTTTGTAAGGTGGATAAGATTATTTGAGAGTGATTTTTAATCCAAATCCCGAATTAGCTAATATGGAATAAATCTGCGACTCGTAATCGATGGTTTAATGAAACCATTGAAACGATTTGTACATCGGGACGTTCCTTATAATCAGCGCTATTCTTTATGTGAATACACATATTGCTGATTCGGGTTAAGTCATCGATTCATTAATACAAACAAAATCCTTTTATCTCTTCAAAAATACCATATTAAGCGACATAGATTTCATTAACTTTGCTTTTCATGAGAATAGGTGTCAACGCTCGTTTTTTAATCAAGGATAAGATGGCCGGACTGGGTCACTATACCTTTGAGGTAGTGAAATGTTGGGTAAAGTCCCATCCGGATGATCAATTTGTTTTTTTCTTTGATCGACCCTTTGATGAGCAGTTTGTTTTTGCATCCAATATTGAAGCGGTTGTTTTACCACCTCCGGCACGGACACCTGTTTTATTTGTAATCTGGTATGAGATGAGTCTTCGTGCGGCTATTCAACGCAAAAAAGTTGATGTATTGTTTAGCCCGGATAACTTTCTGTCGCTTCGCTCAAGGGTGCCTACTCTCTTGGTTATCCACGATCTAGCCTACCTATATAGACCGGAGAGTCTGTCTAAGATGCAGCTCATGTATTATCGTTATTTTATGCCGCGATTTGCGAGGAAGGCAAGCAGAATAGCGACGGTGAGCCAAACTACCAAGCGTGATATTGTGAAGCGATTCCAAATTGATCCTGTGAAAATTGAGGTAGCCGGACTTGGATTAAATGAAGGTATTGTACGTGGCAATTATATTCAAAAAGAAGATTATTTTGTACACGTCGGCACGATACAGCCTAGAAAAAATGTTGTTCGCCTAATTGAGGCTTACGATAGATATCGCGATACAACAGGGAAAAGTACAAAGTTGATTTTTATCGGTGGTAAGGGATGGAAAGATTCAGCCTTTTATAGACGGAGGAAGCAGAGTAAATATTGTCAAGATATAGACTTGGCGGGATATAAGACGAATGCAGAGATTTCGTCTATACTGCATAAGGCAATGGCATTATTGACTATTTCTACCTTTGAAGGATTTGGGATGCCGATCATTGAAGCACAGCACTGTGGTTGTCCGGTAATTGCTTCCAATGTTTCTTCTCTACCTGAAGCATCCGGAGGCGCTGCTTTGTTGGTCGATCCACTCAATATTGATGATATAGCTGATGCTATGAGAAAGATAGTAGAGGAAGAAAAACTGCGACTGGGTCTTATGAAGCGCGGATTTGAGAATGCCGATCGATATTCTTGGAGTCAAACAGCAAGAGTCTTGTATCAGATGTTACAAGATATTGTTCAAGGAAATTAATGTTTTACTAGTTGGTTTTTGATAAAAGAATTGAAACTTTGACACAATATTTAATTTTGTTGATAGAATAAATGAAAAATGGTTGGTCTTGATTGTGTAGTGTGTATAACAAATTTCCCTAATGACTTCATTACTTTTCCCCTCTCTCTCCCCTGAAGCGGGAGAACCAAATAATGAAGTCATTCCTTCCAAAGAGTTTAAATATCAATTAAAGAATCAGATTTTGAGTGGAATAAAAAATGAGAGGGAAATATGTTATACACACGGATTGTGTAAATAATGTCAATAAATAGATTAAAAATTGTAGTTTTACAACCCTATGTACTTAACTTATAATTAAAGATGAAGCGTTTTATTTATTTATTCTTTTTGGTAATGGTATGTCAGTATGTATATGGTACAAATTATCATGGTGAAATTCAAAGTTTTAAGCAGCCGGATGGCACTTCAGTTGACGTGAGATTATATGGTTCTGAATTCTATATGCGTGCTGAGGGTTTAGATGGATATACCTTGGTCAGAGATGAAGCTACGGATTGGATATGTTATGCTAAGTGGTCAGAAGATGGAAGTAGCCTGGTAGCCACACATCTCAAGTACTATGGTACCCAAGCAAATCAGCAAACACTCAAGGTAAATCCGGGCGTTCCCAAACACCTCGATATTAAAGCCAAATATATTGAAGAAAAAATGAACGCCAATGCTAAGGCATTATTTGGCTTGAATACGGTTGAAGAAGTACAACAGAGCTATCGCAACGAGCAGCGTGCCGGCGAGGTTTTGCAGGGACATCTAAAGGGATTGTGCATTGTCATAGACTTCTCGGATGAAGTTTGCAATCTGGATGTCAGTGAATACGAAGATTTTTGTAATAATTTAAATTATGCCAAGTTCGGTAATAACGGTTCAGTAAGAAACTATTTTGCAGACATATCAGGCGGGTTGTTAGACTATGAGAATGTGGTGTTTGGGATATTTAGAGCGCCCAAGACATTTAAGCAATACGACGCAATGCCTTATGCTGTGGGGGCACAAGAGATCTTGAGATTAGCACTAAATTGGATTAAATCAAAGGGATTTGACTTTTCTACCCTCTCTATCAATCCGGATAAAACAATCCAAGCCATCAATATGATGTATATGGGAAATCCTCCAAAATGGGCACAGGGTATGTGGTTCCATCAGGGTTATTTTAGTGATTTTTCATCCAATGGTGTCAAATCCGGAAGATATAACACCTCTCCCGCTAAGTCGCCTTTACAAATGGGGACTGTCGTACACGAAAATGGCCACATGATCTGTAAGTGGCCGGATACCTATAAGTACAATAGTGACACCGGTCCGGATGGCATCGGTGCATTTGATATTATGTGTGGATCCGGTTCGGAAACTAATCCGGTTTTGCCCAACCCATATTTCATGAATAGAATAGGGTGGAGCAAAGATATTGATGTTACCGGTAAAAATACTTTGTTGCGTGATACAACCAGTCAGTATTCAACTTATTCGTACCGCAATCCTAATAATCCTTCGGAATATTATATGTTTCAAAGCAGACAGAAGAAAGGACGCAGTCAAAGTATCCCGGATGAAGGATTGATCGTTTGGCATATCAACGAAAAAGGGGATAATCAGACTGTTAATCATCAGGTATATGTAGTTCATCAAAATAACAAGATAACAAACCACGCAGAAGCCTTATTCCGCAAAGGAAGGCTTGCAGAGTACAATGATGAATCTACTCCCAGTTCTAATTGGTATGACAAAAGTAATAGTGGGCTTCGACTATGGGACTTTAGCGCACCAGGCGATGTGATGACATATAAAATAGGCGCAGGGCCTTCACTGTTAGTAGAATATCTAGGATATCAAAATGATGAAAATGGTGATGGATTTTTGTCTGCCGGCGAAAGCTATGATTTAGTTGTTCGTATTAAGAATATTGAACCGGGTCAATCTACTTCTGCTAAGGTTTCATGTACGGTATTAGGTAATAATGTCGGCTTTGTGGACATCCTTAATCCCACAGTTTTGCCGGGCTTAATCGAAAGTGACAGCAGCGTAGAAGTCGTGTTTAATGTTAGGAATAAAGCTTCCTTAGGTGATTTTAATAAAGTGGAATTTAAATTTGAAGTAGAAGAAAATGCGAGGTCTGAGTTTGATTTGGGTCAGGTTCTGATAGGAAAAACTTATTTAATGGATACAATTAGAATAAGTGATTGTGGTTATAACTATCTAGATCCGGGTGGATTGAAGGATTATGATAATAATGCGAATATCGTTCAGACTTTTTACCCTACTATAGCGGGTCATAAAATATCAGTAGAATGGTTGGAGTTTTCTGTAGAAGAAAGTACCGGTTGTAAAAATGATGTTCTACGAGTGTATAACGGTCCAGATATTACGGCTCCTCTCATGGGCAAATATTGCGGTTCAACTTTACCAAAGAATATCATAGCTGATAATAGTGATGGAGCCTTGACCTTTCAGTTTAAATCAAGCATCGCAGTGACTTCACCCGGGTGGATTGCCAACGTTACTTGTGTGCCTACTTCTTCCACGAAGGTAAATACGTTGATGAATGCTACCTTGTTTCCCAACCCAACAAATGGGACAACGTATATCAATCTGAACCAACCGGGTAATTATCAAATCCTAATTACAGACGTCTTGGGAAGGAAATTAATGCGTATGAGCATGTACAATGAGCAGTCTGTACATTTTGATACCGAAAATCTGACCAAAGGCATTTATTTTGCTTCTATCTATAAAGGTAATCAAGTTATTACTAAAAAATTTGTTGTAGAGTAATGCAAGAAAGAAGGAAGAAAATAATAGTCACCGGCGGAAGTGGATATATAGGCAGTCATACCGTTGTTGAGTTGTACCAATCCGGATTTGATGTTGTCATAATAGATGATTTGAGCAATTCTGATGGGAGCGCCCTGAAAGGCATACAATCAATTATAGGACAAGAAATATCGTTTTATCAGGTTGATGCTGGAGATGAACTGGCTGTCAACAAGGTTTTTGAACTTGAAGGCAAAGTCGATGGTATCATACACTTTGCGGCATATAAAGCTGTCAATGAGTCGGTAGAGCAACCTTTGAAATATTACTCCAACAATGTCGCAGGATTGATTAGTTTGTTGAAAAGCTGTTTAGCACACGGGTGCGAGCGATTTTTATTTTCTTCTTCGTGCAGTGTTTATGGCGATGCAGCGCAGTTGCCGGTATCTGAAGAAAGCCCACTTGGAGAGATTAGAAGTCCTTATGCCAGAACAAAACTAATGTGTGAGGATATACTCAGAGACCTTGCTGAATCAGGCTCATCCATGAAATCAGTAGCGCTGCGTTACTTTAATCCGGCAGGAGCTCATCCATCCAATGAAATAGGTGAATCTCCCACCATCAATGCATCCAACTTAGTACCCGTAATAACTGAAACCGCCATCGGCAAGAGGTCTGATTTTACCGTATTTGGCGACGATTATGATACACGAGATGGCACTTGTGTTAGGGATTATATCCATGTCTCTGATATAGCCTCTGCTCATGTACTTGCTATGAAAACTATGTTGGAAGAAGGTTATGACCTTTCGTTCGACCTTTATAATCTGGGTTCAGCACGCGGCAATACGGTTTTGGAGGTAATAAATGCATTTATAGAGGTGAATCATGTCAAGCCTCGATTTTCTATTGGAGAGCGTCGGGCAGGTGATGTAATTGCTGTTTATGCCGACAATAGCAAAGCTGTCAATCAGCTGGGATGGAATCTACAATACGACCTGAATGATATTGTCAGGACTGCCTGGAATTGGGAAAAAAAACGAAGTGAATCCATGTAATACACGCAAAGTTGGTGAATAATTGAAGGTTCAATTAAAGGTAATGCTACAATCCTCTTATTGTTGAATATAACCTTCTGAATTCATTATTTTGATATTTTTAAGTGAATCTTCCCATTGTTGAGGCTTTTGTGTGCCTAATAATAATTTTTTACCATCTGTAAAAATGATTTGAATACCGTAATTGCCTGAAATGTTATACGCTTTTCCACTTCCAAATATGCCGAATCGGATACCCCAGCCACCGTATTCCTTGATGGGTGAATATTGTCTAATGTATATTCGGGAAATATCCTTCCAGGGATAGAATTTGAATTTGAATAGAAATGGAAAAAAACGAACATACATACCATCCTTTTTCAAAACGGTCTCTAATTGAAATCGCACAATTAACAAAGTAATGATCAGGAGCATCAAAGCAGAAAAAATGAGGCCGCCATCACTCATGGGTTTATCCCCAAATTGTTTCCCTCCAATAACTTGGACATAAATGCCAAAAAGAAAAAAGCCATTTAAGGTCAATAAAATAATCCAAATCCACCATTGTCTGAATTTTTGTTTTTCTGAAAAAAGTACCGGATTTTCCATCATATCGAAAGTTGAATAAATGCAGTTTATTTGTATGGCTGGAAATCAAAGATACAAAAAATATGCATAAAATCTATTGTTCAATAAATGGTGTGTATAACAAATTTCCCTAATGACTTCATTATTTTTCCCCTCTAACTCCCCTTAAGCGGGAGAACCAAATAATGAAGTCATTCCTTCCAAAGAGTTTAAATATCAATTAAAGAGTCAGATTTTGAGTGGAATAAAAAATGAGAGGGAAATATGTTATTCACACTAATAAATGGATAATACATATTGGACTATTACTACTATCCAATCAGTATTATGTGGAAACAGATACTATTGATTTGGGTCAAAATTTGAATAATATAATGGGGAAAAGAGCATAAAATTTATCGTTTCTACACTGACCTTCACATATATTTTTCTTTACGACAGCATAATTTAAATCTTTCTCAAAAATGAACAATTTGAGCAAAATAATTGTTATATTTTTAATAGGGTTGGTTAAATATTGTAAAAAACGTAATATCTATGAAGATATCCTTAAGGAAATTATTTTGATGTCATGGAGAAAATGGTTAATAATTCGTATTTTGATTCCATTGTTAAATTGATACAACAAAATTCAGTTTTGCCCAAGTTCTGCATAGACAAATGCGGAATCGATTTACGGCATATAATCAAAGGTTTAAAGAGGCCTTTTAAACGATTCGTACATCGAGATATCTCTCAAAATCAGCACTGTACATTTTTTTAAAACCTTTTCTGCTGAATATGGGTTCAATATAATCGAGACATCTAAATTGGATCAATACTCCATAGAATTATTATTAGACCATAATTCGTGTTGTAAGTATCCGGTTAGAAATCCAGAATATAAGTGTTAGAGGGGGAGGAAATTAGTTAGCTTTATAAATAACTAAAAAGTAGTAGCAATTCAATTTTATCATTTAAATAACAAACGCATTTTTATGTCAGAAAACAATGAAAAAAAGAAATTAACCTCAGTATCCGGACGCCCGATTGCTGAAAATCAAAATGTCAAGACGGCGGGTAGGCGCGGCCCAATGCTCTTAGAAGATTATTGGTTCTTGGAAAAGTTGGCTCACTTTGATCGGGAAGTTATTCCTGAACGACGTATGCATGCAAAAGGGTCAGGGGCATTTGGAACATTTACAGTAACGCATGACATTACAAAATATACCCGGGCTAAACTATTTTCAGAAGTAGGAAAGAAGACAGATGTTTTTGTTCGGTTTTCTACGGTTGCCGGTGAACGAGGAGCTGCCGATGCGGAGAGGGATATTAGAGGCTTTGCAATGAAATTCTATACTGAAGAAGGAAATTGGGACTTAACAGGCAACAATACACCTGTTTTCTTCCTTAGAGATCCATACCGATTTCCTGATTTGAACAAAGCCGTGAAGCGAGATCCAAAGACAAATTTGAGAAGTGCCAATCACAACTGGGATTTTTGGACGTTGTTGCCCGAAGCTTTACATCAGATTACCATAACCATGAGTGAACGCGGCATACCCAAATCTTATAGGCACATGAATGGATATGGCAGCCACACTTTTAGTCTGATAGATGCACAAAACCAACGTGTATGGGTAAAGTTTCACTTTAAAACACAACAAGGTATTCAGTGCCTTTCTAACGAAGAAGCAACTGCAATTGTCGGAAAAGATCGGGAAAGTCACCAGCGTGATTTGTTTGGGTCTATTGAAAAGGGTGACTACCCACGATGGAACATGAAGATTCAGGTGATGACAGAGGATCAGGCAAAGCAGTGTCCATTTAATCCATTCGATCTTACCAAAGTGTGGCCACATGGAGATTATCCACTAATAGATGTGGGCGTTTTGGAGTTGAATCGAAATGCAGAAAACTATTTTGCTGATGTAGAACAAGCTGCCTTTAATCCGGCAAATGTTGTTCCGGGAATCGGATTCTCTCCGGATAAGATGTTACAAGCCCGTTTATTCTCTTATGGAGACGCACAACGGTATCGCTTGGGGGTGAATCACTATCAGATTCCGGTCAACAAGCCACAATGTCCATTCCATAATGCATCCCGTGATGGAGCTATGCGTGTCGATGGCAATGAAGGGGGCACGCTTCACTATTTCCCCAATAGCTACGGTCAATGGGAAGAGCAAAAGCAATACACCGAACCGGCGTTGAGCTTAGAAGGTGATGCGGATCATCACGACTTTAGGGCAGATGATGATGATTATTTCACACAACCTGGCAACTTATTCAGGCTGATGAATGACACACAGAAACAAGTGTTGTTTAGCAATACTGCCGGAGAAGTGGGTGGTGCAGAAGTCTTTATTCAGGAAAGGCACATTCAGAACTGTTATAAAGCGGATCCTGCTTATGGAGAAGGCGTAGCAAAGGCACTCGGCTTAGACATCAATACAATTATCAAGTAAGGTAGATTGTTATCCGGCTATTCGATGGAGTAGATTCTTGCTTTCTAGGAGAATATTCTTATTGGATAGCCGGTTTATTCAGCCCAAATTCCGCATTAGACAAAAATGGAAACGATTTGCGACTCGTAATCTACTTTTGATTCAATACATAGAAACGATTCGTATATCGGAGTTTCTCTCATAATCAACACTCTTCGGTTTTGGAAAACTTCATTTACGGAATTTGGGTTTACTTTGATTTGGAGTAAAAAAATAGATGCTTACCTAAATCACGTCTTTAAAAAAAAAGTTCGGAAAACTTGACTCACTTTATACCATTTCTCTTTCCAAAAAAATCATTATTTACTGCTTAGTAGGAAAAAAGAAATAAAGAGAAAGGAATCAAAAAATAGATATCTGACAAAATAATATATATGATAAGTTAATATTAATGCAAAATATTAAAGATTGTTCTTATATTTGTAGTTAAATATCTACAAGCGTGAATGGGCTTAGTGAATTTTTAATAGATTTAATTTTCAGACAGAAGTCTGCTGTGATACCTGAATTGGGTTCGTTTCGGTTTGAAGTTAGCCCGGCACGTATGAATTTTGGGGAGAATTTAATTTATCCGCCAAGTCAGCAGCTTGTGTTTTCCGAATCTACCTCAGATGAAGGAGAGGTAAGTTTTTTAGATTTTCTAATAAAAGAGAAGGGGTTTGATGAGCATGAAGCAGAAATACGTATCAAGGCTTACGTCCATCAACTTAAAGAAGATCTTAAATCAACCGGATTTGCCTATATTTCAGGCTTGGGCACATTGTCCTTAATGGACAACATGACGATCCAATTTACCTCGGGTGACAAGATGAAAGCCATGAAGCCTACCATGGGACTTCCTGAATTGAGTGTAATTCCTGTCGCTCACGAATACACAAAGGAGCCGGAAGAAGCTGAAGTAACGACAACGACGACCTTTGTTGAATCGCGGCCGGGTAAGACTAACAATAATAGTTGGATGATTCCATTGATTGGTGGATTTGTACTTTTAGGACTTGGACTAATTGGTTATTTTCTTTACCAAAGCCAATATGCGCACCCTAGCGACAATCCTTCAGAACAAATTGAGGTAAATCAAGACAGTTTGTTATTGGCCAATAATAACTTTGTCGAACAAAATGAAGTCAAGGACAGTATAAATGACAAATCAGGTATAGAAGAGGAAATCGACCAACAGAATTTGACTTCTGAACAAGCCGGTTCGGATTATGTACCGGATGACCAAGTGTCCAATTCTTCTACAAAGACAACTTCTTCCAACAATGTTCAGGAAAAAGCTGTGACTCCATCACCTGAAAAATCAATCAAAGATGGTTCGCCCAATAAAGTATGCGCTGTAATAGTGGGTGTCATGGCCAATGCTTCAAATGTCAAGCGCCTTGAAAAGACAATTAAAAAAGCGGGATATACACCATTTTCTTATATTTCAAAAGGTCTAACCAGGGTTGGCGCAGCATGTGAGTGCAATCAGGTGAGCATTGATGCAACAATGGCTGATATGCAGAAGATTAATGCCGACGCATGGTTGTATGAATCCAATTAGAGGAAATAAGCATTTGATGTGAAGTTGACTCCATTTTTATAATAATCCCAAATTCCACATTAGACAAATACGGAATCGATTTACGACTCGTAATCAATGGTTTACAGAAACCATTGATTACGAGCCGTACATCGGGATTGCCCTCATAATCAGCATTTTACGGTTTTTCAAAACCTAAACTGCTGAATTTGGGATAATCTAACGAAGATTTATGGGCAACTAATTGGCATATAGTCAATTAGTTTACTACATTGATCTAAAATATTCGTACTTAACCTTACTTAGAAATTCAGGCGTTATTCCGATATATGAAGCAACTTGTTTTTGAGGAATTTTGTTTACCAAATCAGGATATGTTTTACAAAACGCATCAAAACGCTCTAAGGCAGTAAGGCTGAGCCTGTCAATGATACGTTTTCGATTGGCGACGACATTTTTTTCTAATAAGATTCTGAAATGTCGTTCAAGTTTAGGGATTTCAGAATAGGCTTTTTCCAGGTTTGATTTTGAAATGGCAAGGCAGGAAGTATCTTCAATAGCGTCGATAAATAAAGACGCCGGATTCTCTGTGATAAAGCTGTACATGTCGGTAATCCACCAATCTGCCGGGGCAAATTGCAAGGTATGCTGAAACCCATTTTTATCGACTGAATAGGCTCGAAAACAACCTTTTAAAACAAAATATAAGTATTCATTGGGCTGACCTTCCCGGATTAAGCTTTTCTTTTTGGAGATTGACTTTTCTTCTAATAAGGATTCAAACAATGATTCTTCTGCTGCTGTGAGATCGATATTTTTGCGAATATTGTTGAATAATAGCGAGTATTTCATAAAGCTTTGGTTACTATTGGTACTTTTCTTTTGTTTTTCATGAGAATAAACACAAACAAGGCAATCTAAGTTTAATCTGTATTCAGCACTATACGGTTTTTCAAGACCCTTACTGCTGAATTCCGGTTTTATTTTTCCTTCAAATGATGTAGAGTCAATAGACATTTATCAAAAAAGCCGTAGGTTTGTCATAAATAACATATTCCCATGGATTACAAATATATTATTTTCGAGTTACACGGACAAGAAGCTTTTATCCGTCTTAATAGACCGGAAGTATTTAATTCTATACATCGTGATATGGCAATGGAAATACAGGATGCGCTCGATAGATGCAAATCTTCTGAAGTCAGGTGCGTCACTGTTATCGGTTCGGGTAGGGCATTTTGTGCAGGGCAAGATTTGAATGAGGTGGTGGATCCCCATGGGCCGGCTTTGCAAGATATTGTCAAAGAGCATTATAATCCTATCATCCGGCGAATTAGAACGCTTGAAAAGCCCGTTATCTGTGCCGTTAATGGCGTTGCTGCCGGTGCCGGCGCCAATATTGCATTGAGTGGTGATATCGTCGTGGCGGCACGTTCTGCTTCTTTTGTGCAGGCATTTTCTAAGATAGGTCTAATACCGGATAGCGGTGGGACATACTTCCTGCCGCGATTGGTCGGAATGAACCGTGCTTCGGCTCTTATGATGACCGGCGATAAAGTTGGTGCAGATGAAGCCTTGCAGACGGGTATGCTGTATAAAGTTTATGACGATGATGCCTTTGAGAATGAAGTGAAACTGTTGAGTGGACGGATGGCAAGCATGCCTACTTACGGACTTGCCCTAACGAAGAAAGCACTGAATTTGGCGTTAACCAATGGTCTTGATCAGCAGTTAGATGTGGAGGAACAGCTTCAAACTATGGCTGGTTCATCGGCGGATTATGATGAAGGGGTTAAGGCATTTTTGGAAAAAAGAAAACCTATATTTAAAGGACTATAAACCATCGGCATTCAAAAGTGTCTTCAATACGCTTCTTTTTTAGAAATGGAAATAAAAAAAATCGGTATCATCGGGGCAGGGGCAATGGGCACCGGAATAGGTCAAGTTGCGGCATCTAATGGCTGTAGTGTGATATTTTATGACGCTTACGCACCATCCTTGGTCAAAAGTAAGCAATCGCTCAACGAGGTTATGGATAAGTTGGTCGCTAAAAACAAGCTGAACCGTAGTAAAGCAGATGAGTTGTTGACTTTATGTACTTGGACACATGAAATGAAAGATATTGTCGATGCTGAACTGATTATAGAAGCAATCGTGGAGGACTTTCAAGTGAAGAAAAGTATCTTTGCCGAACTGTCTGAGAAGATTGATTCTACTACCATTGTGGTGTCCAATACATCCTCTTTGAGTATAACGTCATTGGCTACCACGATGCGGCATCCTGAACGGTTTGCGGGCTTACATTTTTTTAATCCTGCACCGGTCATGAAGCTGGTGGAGGTGATTCCGGCTTTGCAGACACATCCGGACACAGTCAGTACGTTGATGCAATTGATGGGACGATGGTCCAAGGTGCCCGTTACGGCTCACAATACGCCCGGATTTATTGTCAATAGAGTAGCTCGACCCTTTTATGGTGAGGCATTGCGTATTTATGATGAAGGTCTTGCCGGATGTAGTGATATAGACAAGGCTATGAAGGTCTTAGGGGGCTTTAATATGGGGCCTTTTGAGTTGATGGACTTTATTGGGCATGATGTCAATTTTAGGGTCACAGAATCAGTCTATAATTCCATGTTTCAAGATCCTCGATACAAGCCGTCATTGACGCAAAAATCCTTATTAGATGCCGGATGGTTAGGTAGGAAGGCGAAAAAGGGATTTTATAATTATCCCGAAGGTACGGAGACTATGCGCCAAATCGACACATCAATGTCTGATGAAGAGATATTCAATCGCATATTTTCCATGATGGTCAATGAAGCAGCCGATGCAGTATATATGGGTATTTGCACGGAAGAGGATGTAGAAAAAGCAATGCAGTTAGGTACCAATTATCCGAAAGGTCTGCTTGAGTGGGGAAGGGAATACGGTTATGAAAGGATAGAACGAGAAATGGAGAGATTGCGGGGCGTGTATCAAGAGGACAGATACCGATTGAGTCCATACTTCAAGCGGTTATGATACTGGAAATATTAGGATATATCGGTGCTTTATTGATGGGCATTTCATTGGGTGCCATAGGTGGCGGTGGCTCTATTTTTTCGGTACCTATTTTAGTATATTTGTTTGGTGTCAATCCGGTTATTGCGACCGGTTATTCCTTGTTTGTTGTAGGAACGACCAGCCTGTCCGGTTCATTATCACATATTAGACGGGGTAATATCAACTGGAAAGCAGTATTTTTCTTTGGTATTCCTTCCATAACATCGGTATTTATAACGAGGACATTGATCGTGCCAAATATTCCCAATCCTGTATTTGCGGGGACAGTTTTGGAAGTGATGAAGCCGAAATTTTTCTTATTGATTTTTGCGTTTTTTATGTTGGCAGCGGCTTTTGCCATGACGAGACGAAAGAAAGTACAGAAATCCGATAATGTAGATACCAATTTTCTAAAATTGACGACGGCCGGATTTTTAGAAGGAGTGCTAACAGGTCTTGTGGGAGCAGGAGGTGGCTTTTTAATAATACCGATATTAGTGCTTATAGGCAAGGTAGAGATGAAAAAGGCTATCGGTTCGAGTCTTGTCATTATTGCTGTCAAATCACTGATGGGATTTACGGGCGACTTGCACAACAATGTTAATATTGAATGGAAGCTGTTGATTCCATTTACGGTAATTGCCATAGGTGGAATAATTATGGGAAGTTCTATAGCAAATAAGATGCCTAATGAAAAGTTGAAACCTTTATTTGGTTATTTTATATTGATTATGGCTTTAATCATATTAGGGAAAGAACTTTTTTTGAAATATTTTATTTAACCCAAATTCCGCATAAGACAAATGCGGAATCGATTTACGACTCGTAATCAATGGTTTACAGAAGCCATTGAAATGATTCATACATCGGGATTAACCCTCATAATCAGCACTATTCGGTTTTACAAAACCTTTACTGCTGAATTCGGGTTTAAGAAAAGTCTGAGAAAGGAAGGAGAAATCTATTAACTTTTAAACAACATAGATGAAGGTAGAACAAATTTACACAGGATGTTTGGCACAAGGTGCATATTATATTGAAAGTAAAGGGGAGGCGGCAATTATTGATCCATTGAGGGATATAAAGCCTTATTTGGAGCGTCTGGAAAAGAATAACGTTCATTTAAAGTATATCTTTGAAACACATTTTCATGCTGATTTTGTATCCGGGCATGTAGATTTGCATCGGAAGACCGGAGCGCCTATTGTGTTTGGGCCGGGAGCACAGCCTGATTATGAGGCATTAATAGGTGAGGATGAGCAGATATTTTCCATTGGAGATATTAAGATCAAAATGCTCCATACACCCGGACATACTATGGAAAGTGCTTGTTACCTATTGTATGATGAAGAAGGTAAGCCTTATTGCTTGTTTAGTGGGGATACTTTGTTTTTAGGCGATGTGGGAAGACCGGATTTGGCACAAAAGGTAGGTGAACTTACGGTAGAACAATTGGCAGGATATTTATATGATAGTTTGATGAATAAAATTATGCCTTTGCCGGATGATATCATAATTTATCCGGCACATGGTGCGGGCAGTGCATGTGGAAAGAATATGATGAAAGAGACTTCCGATACCTTAGAACACCAGAAGCTTACCAACTATGCTCTCAGACAGCCGGATAAAGAGACTTTTGTCCGTGAGGTATTGGATGGGTTGGCGCCACCACCAGGTTATTTTGGTCACAATGTGCAGATGAATAAAGTCGGATATGAGCAAGTGAGTAATGTAATCAATAAGGGAATGACAGGACTATCGCCGGCAGAATTTGAGGAGATTGCCGAAGAAACACAAGCCGTGATATTAGATGTTAGAAGTTCGGGAGACTTCGCACGAGGATTTATACCCCGCTCTATTAATATTGGGCTGGAAGGACAGTTTGCACCATGGGTAGGCGCTATGCTGATAGATACTAGGACACCCATACTGATTGTGACCTATCCGGGGAAAGAAGAAGAAACATCGATTCGCCTAAGTAGAGTGGGTTTTGATCATCAATTGGGTTGTATCCAGGGAGGTATAGATGCCTGGATAAATGAAGGAAAAGAAGTGGATACGGTTAACAGGATTACCGCTGAAGAATTTTTGTCTGAATATTCACATCAGCAAGAGACAGTAATAGATGTTAGAGCGGATAATGAGTATCAAGGCGGGCATTTCCCGGATGCTGTAAACCTCGCATTGGATAGTATCAACGATTGGTCACAAAATGTACGCCATACTAATAATTTTTACATGCATTGTGCCGGCGGTTACAGAAGTATGATAGCCGCCTCAATCCTCAAAATGCGTGGGATTCACGACTTTAAAGAGATCGAAGGTGGATATAAAGCAATAAAAGAAAAGCTGGAAGAAAAACAAAAAGTATAATTCAGCTTGATAAAATATAAGCAAAAAAGGAACATTTTACTAAAAATAATCTAAGAATTAGAAAATTGGTGTACCTTAGTTGTTTAAAAATAATTGATTAACTAAAATTCAAATCTCTATTTTATGGTAAACAAAGTAATTTTAATTGGAAATTTAGGACAGGATCCGGAGATTCGTCAATTTGAAACAAATTCTGTTGCTTCATTCTCATTGGCAACAAGTGAAAGCTATATCGATAAAGCGGGTCAAAAACAGACTATCACTGAGTGGCATCGCATCAGTGTATGGGGTAAAGCAGCTGAAATAGTTCAAAAGTACTTGAAAAAAGGTAGCAAAGTGTATGTGGAAGGTAAGTTAACTTATCGAAAATATACGGATACACAGGGTGTTGAAAGAAATGTCACTGAGATAAAGGCTGATAATTTCCGTTTCTTGGATTCAGCTTCAAGTTCAGGAACTTCCAATTTCGCTCCAAAAGACGATGAAAAGCCTATAGATGCGCCCAAATATGACGAATCAATGGACGATTTGCCATTTTAAGGAATAATCTTGGGGGATGAAGGGTCATCCCCTTTTTTTATGATGTAAATTAAATGTTATCTATGGCAAACTTCTTCAATTTACATCATATTTTTGCGTTGTAATAATTGTACATCAGATGATAGTGGAAAATAGAGAAATTGTAAGACTCATACAGACTTATCATTTAACCAAATAGCGCATTAGACAAATGTGCAATCGATTTACGACGCATAAGCAGCAGTTTTGTTCTTGGAAAATCGCAATGGTTGAATTCGAGTTTAACTTTCTTTTGATGTAAATATTATTTATTCAATCTTAAATGAAAGCCAAATGAAAATAAATACTTTAATTGTATTGTTGATGGTGATTTTAGGTGGAAACTCATTGAAAGGGCAGAATGAAATGCTTGAAGTACAGGTTAGTAGAGATAGTGTTTATATTGGAAATCAAGTCAAAGTATCATTTATTGCCAGTAATGTTTCGGGTCAATTTACTGCACCGGAATTTAAAGACTTTGAGTTGGTGAGCGGACCCAATACTTCCAGTTCATACTCCTTTGTTAATGGTGAAGTGAATCGCAAGACTACTTATACATATTTGCTCCAGCCTCTCAAGGAAGGTGCATTAAAATTGGGAAAAGCCGGTTTTGAAACTTCTCAAGGCATGCTATATACCAATGAAATAACCATCTTTGTTAAGCCCAATCCAAAAGGTATAAGGGAAGAGGCTGATAAGAATAATCTTAAGAATAGATTCGATGATATGTTAGGTGACTTGGGTAATATGAACGACTTTTTTTTCGGAACCCCCGACTGGAAAGGATTTGAAGTCCAACCAAAAGAAATAACACCGGCTCCACCGAAGAAAACCTATCCATTTAAAACGGAAAAATTGTAATACTTCCTGACTATATGTTGCGCATCTCCTACATCCTTTTTATTTTGATTTGGCCACTAATAGGCTATAATCAGAATGTACGCTTCTATGCCGAAACAGAATCCAGACAAGTGCCTTCTGATGAATATTTTGAGCTTTATTTTCAGGTCGAAAATGGGATTGGAAAAGATATCCAACCGCCGGTATTTACTGATTTTACAGTTTTAGGCGGGCCTAATTATTCGGCTCAAACGGCCAATGATAATGGTAAAGTAAGTAGGAAATGTACATTCACCTTTATTCTGCAACCGAAGTCGGTTGGAATATTTCACATCGGCTCGGCTACAGTGACTGTAGAAGGGAAAAAGTACACATCTTCACCTATTGAAGTGGAAGTTGTTAAGTCTGCAAAGCCCAGTGGTATTGCAGAAAAAACAAAGAAAGGAGAAGAGGTATTTGTACAAATGGAGGTAGATCAAAATCAGCCATACGCCGGACAGCAGGTTGTTTTGGATTATGTGATATATTCTCGAATTAGTGTTAATACATATAATTTTAATTCAGAATCCAATTATACCGGAGCTTTTGTCAGACCTTTTAAAAATTATGACGCCGGCGTAAAAACAAAGACTATCAATGGATACACCTATCAAAGAAGGATTATGAGACGTCTTGCACTCTTCCCTCAACAAAGCGGATTGCTTACAATTGACCCCGCTGTCATTACCTTGGGCATTCCAATGGAAGACGACGGCTTTGGTTTTTTCTCCTCTACCAAGCCAAAACAAGTGCGAACCAATGCTGTTGAATTACATGTGAAACCATTACCTCAGCCCGAACCCGAGAACTTTCTTGGTGCTGTAGGACAGTTTGAATATAAAGTGTCGAGTGATAGAACAGAATTATCCACCGATGATGCTGCTATGCTGACTTTTAAAATTTCAGGTAATGGCGACATGAAAACCATTCAGGCGCCAGCAATGAAGGCTGACGAAAATGCGGATTATTATCCGCCGGAAGTTTTGGAGGATAATGAGGAAGAGCGATCCGGAGAATTCGTCGGATACAAAACGTATGTTGTTGACATGACACCGAAAAAAGCCGGTCACTTGGAAGTAAAGATTCCCGACTTCGTGTATTTTGATCCCAACCAAAATAAATACAAAACAATCTCTGTAGAACCTATACCACTAGTAATTAGTCAGGGAAATGAAAAGCCGACAGATCGTGAAACACCTTTAACTGATGTCGTCATAGAAGTGCCATTCTATGTTAAATATAAGTCTTTTTTGATGGCCGGAGCGGGTGTTGTAATATTGGGATTCATTGGTTTGATAGCCTTGAGAAAGAAAGGCAAACAACCTGCAGATACTGTTGAAGAAGAAAAGAAGGTTGGTACACCAATAATAAAACAAGCGGAAAATATCCACATCGAAGATGCTCCAATCGATCAGGGCAGTTCATCTAAAAGACAAATAGAAGAAGCCCATCAGCTTTTAAATGAAGGTGATGTAAAAGGCTCAATGCGATTGTTGAACAATATGTTATCCTCCAAATTGATTGAATGGTTGGGCATACCTCTTTCTCAATATAACGTCGGCTTGGTCAGCGAAAAGTTAAGTGAAAGTAATTCTGATATAGATCAAAACGAATTGATTGTCAAAGTGCTCAAAGACCTTGAAGCATCCTCTTATATTGGCCTGCCGACTGGTGTAAAGGCTGAAGAATTAATGGTTGATGTGGAAGCTATAATAAAAGATATCGAGAAAAAGATTAGAGAATAATAAAATGTAGATTGTTTTAGACATGTCTAAAAATATTTTCTAGTCGTGAATTTATAATTAACGGTCAACTAAATTATCCGAATTTTTAAAGTAAAATGGATCAATTTATTTTACATTAAAAAATTATAAAATACATAAAGTGTGTGTAAACAATGATATACGATATTTTTAATAATTAAAAAGTTATTAAAAATGGGATAAGAGCCAAAAAGGTCATTCATTTAGACTTACTTTTGCAGTCAAATTAAAAAGTAAGAAATGAGGAGAATTTGTTTTGTTTTACTTCAGATAACCTTCCTAAGTGCCATTTACGGGCAATCAACAGTTGATACAATGAAGACGCACACGCTTCGCCCTGTAATCATAGATGGATCCAAGCAGGTTAGGGATATCCGTCGTTTAGATGACATTCAAGGTACCTATAATTTCTCGGGTAAAAAAAGCGAGGTTGTTATTCTTTCCGGTCAAAATAATGGATTAGCAGAAAAATATTGCCGTCAGTTGTTTGCAAAGATTCCGGGTATTTTTGTTTATGATATGGATGGAACCGGCAATCAAGTCAATATCTCAGCCCGTGGGCTTGATCCGCACCGGGGGTGGGAATTTAACATACGAAAAGATGGAGTCATCACCAATACAGATATGTATGGATATCCGGCGAGCCACTACAATGTGCCGATGGAGGCTGTTGAGCGAATAGAATTGGTTCGCGGTACATCAGCACAACAGTATGGTGGTCAATTTGGAGGAATGTTAAATTATGTTACCAAAGCGCCTTCTTCACAGAAATTGGGCTTTGAATCAATAAATACAGTTGGTTCTTATGGCCTTTTGAGTACTTTTAATTCATTAAGTGGCACACTTGGAAAGTTACGTTACGCTGTATGGATGAATAAAAAATCATTAGAAGGATATCGGCATTATAATGATTCTAAATACAATGCGGAATCAGTCGCCCTCTATTATGATATCAATGAAAACATGACGTTAAAAGCTGAATTTACACATTCCAACTATGTCATCCATTTAGCAGGTGCGCTCAATGACCGACAGTTTGCCGATGATCCACGTCAGGCTACACGGACTCGTAATTACTACAATCCGGATATATACATACCTTCCCTCACTTTCGATTGGAAGATAGGAGAGCGTACAAAATTAAAGCTTGTTTCTAATGCAATCTTAGGGGATAGGAATAGTGTTATGTTTGATAAGCCGGCCAATATAGCTGATACCATCGTTACAGCTACCGGTCAGTATAATCATAGGCAGGTGGACATCGATAATTACCATAGTTTTATGAATGAGGTTAGGATGTTACATGAGTATAGATTTTTTTCTCATAAAAATATATTGACCGCTGGAATTCAAACAATTAATAACGACCTACACCGTCGTCAGCAAGGGGTTGGAAGCACCGGTTCAGATTACGATCTTTCCTTATCCAAGCCGGGGTGGGGACGCGATCTGCATTTTATTACCAACAATGTTGCTGTTTTTATGGAAAATAAATGGGCACTGACAGAACGATTTTCAATCAATACTTCTGCGCGTATGGAAGTAGGAAAATCCCGATTGGAAGGCGTAATAAGCAACTATCCGAATGAGGAACTGCCCAACACCATTGAACACAAGTTTCCATTGTTAGGGGCATCCATGCAGTATAACTTTATTCAGAGCAACATATATGGAGGCTGGTCTCAGGCATATCGCCCGGTTGTTTTGAAGGATATTGTTCCCGGATCAGTGTATGAAAAAGCGGATAAAAATTTGAAAGATGCTTTCGGTTACAATGCCGAGTTGGGATATCGTGGTCAGTCAGAATGGTTGACTTGGGATGTGACTGCTTTCTATTTGTTGTACCAAAACCGCCTTGGTACAGTAGCTTTTAAAGACCAAAATGGCCAATTGACAATTTTTAGAACCAATATCGGTGATTCTCACACGAAGGGAGTAGAAGCTTTTGTTCAAGGAGATTGGACATTGGGCAAAGTAAGTACTATTTCGGTCTATAATGCGACTTCTTGGATGGATGCTCGATACAAAGATGCTACCGTTCGTACTGGAAATGAAAATATTTCTGTCGATGGCAATCAGGTGGAAAGTGCGCCAAAAATCATCAGTCGCTCAGGTGTGACTTATAAGTACAGTCGGTGGACAGCCTGTGTAAAGTATAGCTATACCGCTGAAAGTTTTGCGGATGCTTTAAACACTAAAATACCCAATGCAAGCGGCGCTGTTGGCTTGGTTCCGGCATATTCTATCGTGGATGTGAATATGAGTGTACGGTTTAATGAGCATTTGAAACTACAAGTAAATGCCAATAACTTATTTGATAAATCATACTTTGCCAAGAGGCCACAATTCTATCCTGGACCGGGAATATGGCCATCTGACGGAAGGACTTTTTCTGCAACTATTGCCATTAAACTATAATCCCTTGAAGTGTTGACAGAAAGCCAGAAATAACAATAATTAAAAGTCTAAGCCGTAATCGTTTCCCATAACGGTAATTGAACTCAAATTCCGCATTAGACAATTACGGAATCGATTTACGACTCGTAATCAATGGTTTACAGAAACCATTGAAACGAGTCGTACATCGGGATTAACCCTTATAATCAGCACTATGCGGTTTTTCAAAACCTTTACTGCTGAATTCCGTTTGGAATAGGATGAAAATAACCATATTTGTAAAAAAGTATTCCTATGGAATTGAAAGAAAAATGGGTATGGATTACCGGGGCTTCGTCCGGAATAGGGCGTTCTATCGCATTGGAGTTTTCATATCACAATAGTAATTTGGTGTTATTGAGTCGGAATAAGGAGGAGCTGAAGAAAACAGCTTCATCATGTAATCCTGCAAGCAAAATCGTAATTCAAGAAATCGATCTTGCCGATAATAAGTCGATAGAAAGGGCTGTTGATGCGTTGAAAGAGCAGTCAATTCCCATAGATATACTTGTAAATAACGGAGGAATCAGCCAGCGGGCATTGGCTGTAGATACTATGGACGAAGTGAGTAGGCGTATCTTTGATGTTAACTTTTTTGGTACGATACATCTCACGCGGGCTCTTTTACCGACCATGATAGCTCAAGGAGGAGCACACATCGCTGTTGTGACCAGTTTGGTTGGGATCATAGGAAGCCCGAAGAGGACAAGTTATTCAGCAAGCAAACATGCATTACATGGCTATTTTGACAGTTTGAGGGCTGAGTTGTATCATGAAAAGATAGGGGTGACATTGATATGCCCGGGTTTTATCCATACTAATATTAGTTTGTCAGCCGTCACAGGCGATGGTAAGGCTCAAAACACGATGGATGAAAAGACTGGCAATGGCATGAATCCGGATGTTTTGGCGAAGAAAGTTGTTAAGGGGATACGGGCTGAAAAAGAGGAAATCTATGTTGGCGGAATAGAAATATTGGCGATATATTTGAAAAGATTTGTACCCGGTATATTTTCAAAAATCCTTAGAAAAGCAAAAGTCACCTAAAGAAATTTCCTTTAAACTCAAATTAACTTTCACTTAATATAAATGATTGGCGATATTTGATTAGACATATCGTCAATAATAGTATTCATTAAATACTGCATAACAGGTATATATATAATATTCACTGTAAATTATATCCCCATTTATATTAAAAATATTTCCATATAAAAAAATAAAATTTAAAAATTAATAAGTTGGTGGTATTGTCGAATAAAACATATTACATAATTTTGTAATGTCTAAACAATGATACAAGAATAGAATATAATTATAAAAATATTATAATATAATAAAGAAATCATTTTATAGAACCGACCGGCCGATTTTTTGCGGAATCGGCCACTTTTAAGAAAATTTCCCATAAACAGTATTCAAAGCCGGCAAAGCCGGTATGATATATTTTGTAATAAGGTTTCTTATCCAAAGGGTGATAAAAGTATCATCCTTTGGATCAATTTACTAACAAGCTATATCCCTTTTTTTCAAATAAGAACTACAATTTTTCTGGTTATGAGATTTTTTAATGCAAATGGAAAATTTGGCGGTCACATGATGTATAATTTTGCATGGATCGCTATTATGACGCTAAGTTTTTTACAACATCAATGGGATGAAGTAAGGAATAACAACACAAAGTTAGCAACAGCAAACAAGAATGAACTAGTTCAGAATCCGCCCCCTGTTGCCCTGAATTGTTTGAACAACACCAATATTTCAATTAGTGAAACGGGTTCGACTACGCTCAATCCCGGATACTTCGTCTCACCATCATATCCTAATTTCCCTTTTCTTATTTTAACTATTGAAGGACGATCCAATACGGTGATAACTTGTGATGATGTGGGTCATACATTGACTGCTGTAGTACTGGATCCGATAGCCAATGTGACTTGTTCCAGTCAGTTTAATGTTGAAGATAAACTGGCTCCTGTCTTTGTGTGTCAGACCCTCGAGCTGCCATGTGGTATTGATGTATATTCAGTCCCACAACCATACACACCACTTGTTACGGTTACAGACAACTGTACCAATCCTCCGGTTGTGACCATTTTGAGCCATCAAGAAAAAATATACAATTGTCCATCTCCTTATACATTTGAAATTGTAAGACAATACAAGGCGACGGATGCTTCGGGCAATTCGTCCACGTGTACGGATACTGTCCGATTTTTAAGACCTGTCCTTGCAGACATTGTTTTTCCCAAAGATACAAGTATCAACTGCAATGTTTTTAACAGTGATACCAGCATAACGGGTCAACCGACCTGGCTCGGATATCCTCTCACCGGGGTATGTTATACCTGGTTTTCTTTCACGGATCAGGTGATTCCAACTGGATGTGCAGGAAAATTTTCAATCAGACGCACTTGGATGGTGTCTGATGAGTGTACCGGCACAATACGCAACCACGTACAATGTATTCAATCCATAGATACAGTGGGGCCGGTGTTGGTATGTCCTGACAATGAAGTCGTACCAACTAATACTGGCAGTTGCTTTGCTACCTACACTTTCCATGGGGCAAATGCAACGGATAATTGCTCATCCACGATTAATTACCAATATAAGGTAAATGGTATCTATGTGCATAGCTCAAGCGTTCAATTGAATATAGGCACACACACAATTGAGGTATTGGCAGATGATGGTTGCTATAATACATCGTCTTGTTCTTACACGGTTACGGTTGAAGATCAGCAAGGACCTACTGTGGTATGCCATGATATAATTGTTGACCTGGGCAATGCGAGCAGTGCTACAGTCTGTGCGGATAGCCTTTATTTTGATGTCAATGATAATTGTGTCGGCCCGATAAGCATTTCTGTTAAAAAGCCGACCTCAACGACGTGGAGCAGTTGTGCTTCGTTTGATTGCAGTGAATTGGGCAATGGAAATATATTACAATTTAGAGCATGTGATCAATATGGAAATTGCACAATATGCGAATTTGAAGTAGAGGTGCAGGACAAAGCTGCACCGGTCATAGATTGTGGTCCACCGGGTGTAACCGTGTTGAGTTGTAATGCTTTCCCAGGGTTCAATCCAGGGAGTTATGCTCCGACAGTTTCGGATAATTGTGGCAGTACGGTTATTTCTTGGACGATACAGAATCAAATGAACTGCAATTTTGAAGGTGATTATATCGTAACATATACCGCTACGGATATTGCCGGTAATACAGCAAGTTGTTCAAAAACCTTCCAGTTTCCCAATACCAATCCTCTTGATGCCAGCGATATTGTATGGCCGGTGGATATTCCGGATGCCGGATGTTTTCCGGATGTAGCCGATGATAACGTCACGGGTGAAGTCACATTATTAGGTACGTTCTGTAATCCTATTTATGTTAGTTCGGCATTGATTGATACGACGATTGATTTGTCTGGTTGTGCAGTTATCCACAAGGCTTACACTGTGGTTGATTCATGTGTTTTTGGATTATCCGGGGGTGTTTCCGGTAAATATACCCATACACAGTTGATTACAGTAGGAGGTATTACAGCACCAATTCTCACTGTCCCTGCGGATATAACGACCGAGCCGACAGATAGTGCAACGTGTACGGCTTATGTGACGCTGGCTGATGCCACTGCTACAGGTTGTGGCGATATAACGATAACCAATAACTACAACAATGGTGGTGCCAATGCCTCTGGGATATACCCATTAGGGACGACAACAGTCGTGTTTACAGCGACCAATGAATGTGGTATTCAATCGCAAGATTCAATGACAGTGACTGTTGAGTATAATACTAGTAATATCTTAACATGTCCGGCGCCTTATACAATACCTTGTGAAATAGGCTTTAATCCGGATGACATACCACTACCAATGGTTCAAAATGTCTGTGGAAGTTATACTTTACACCGACAAATATTAGGTGATTTGAATTCATGTGATGCCTCTGTATTGACCATAACATATACGATAAACACCAATGATGGAAGAACAGATGCATGTAGCTTTTTGGTGACTTTATTAGGTAAAAATCCAATATTGGTTAGTGATATTGATTGGCCTGAGAGCTATCTGATTGCCGAGTGTAGTCAATCTAATAATCCGGATTCATTAAACTCTTTCCCTATTGTTACAGCCCCGGGTACGTGCGTGAAATATTCTATCCAATATACAGATGAAAGTGCAACACCGATTTTGCCAACTGCGGTAGGTGCAATAGATCGGACCTGGACTATTGTGGATAGCTGCTTTTTTGACTCGGGAAGTAGTAGTGGTATATTCACATTTAGTCAGCATATTGACTTAATCGATACTACTGGTCCTATCCTTTTGGGGTATACCAATGGGGATACAATAGTAGTGCCGATATACACCAATTCTTGCAGCCAATATGTTGACTTGAGTGATGCAGTAGCTTATGATTGTTCAGGAGTATTAAAGCAATCATACTCGATTAATGGAGGACAATATTATGAACCGATTGATGCTTCCGGATTTTATGATTTGGGTGTTTCACATATCAATTATGAGTTGGTGGACAGTTTGGGTTATTATTCATACTATGATTTGTATATCCAGGTAGTAGATTCATTCCCGCCAACATGGAATTGTCCGGATAGTTTGGATTTTTATATCAATGCAAGCGGACTGGATACCGTATATGCGAGTATGTTTTCTTATGCTCCATTCCTTGCGCAAGACAATTGTGATAATCACGTGATCATGACATTTGACTCACTCAATTTGGCGGATAGCGTATTGTATCTGGCATGTACGGGCAATGTTTCAGATTTAAGTATCCAGAACTTGAAGATATGGGTATTTGATGATTCAGGGCTGAGCACATCATGTGTTGTTGATTTAAATGTTTTGGAGCCTGCCGGTCAAACCACCAATTGTAATCACATGATGGGCATTTTCGGACAATTGGTTAGTGGAGATGGAGATGTTATATCGGGAGCAACAATAAATACGGATGGTACAGTCTCTTTCTCACAACAATCCAATGCTGAGGGACGGTATAGGATCAATGACATACCGCCGGGATCCAATATTGATGTAAGTGTCCAAAAAGAAGAAAGCGCTATCAATGGAGTCAATGTAAGCGATGTAATAGCTATAAGGGATCATATCTTAGGTAAAAAAATCTTTAATTCACCTTATAAGATATTAGCAGCTGATGTCAATAACGATGACTACCTAAGTGTACGTGATTTGTTGGAGATTAGGAAATTGATATTGGGATATACCGACCATTACTCTACAGATAAATCATGGAGATTTGCTGATAGATCATATAAATTTCTCAGCAATGAATATCCATTTAATCAACCTGAAGTATGGTTCCGACATATAAAGGATTTGAAAGGTGTGATTCCTCAGATAAATTGGGTTGGTTTAAAAATGGGCGATGTAAACAATTCCCATAATGTACATGGCGATGATCAGTTGGAAGCACGATATCATGGGTCAATACCGGTATTTGCGACTGTAGAATCTGAAAATGAATATGAGGTAAAGATTAAATTAAGCTGTGGCGAAATACAGACATTACGCGGTTTTCAATTTGAATTTGACTATGACCAAACAAATCTTGACTTAGTTGATATGCGGATGGGCGATATTGACGGGTTGGATGAAGACAATGTGCGGTCAGATAAAAAACATGGCAGTATTACATTTAGTTGGGATGATGTGGAAGGTAGGAATGGAAGCGAAATAGCAACCCTTGTTTTCCGTAAAGTGGATAAAGGTGAAAGCGTCGAGTATATGAAGCTCAATGAAAAAAGGATTGATGCTATGTGTCAGGATTTAAATGGGCATGAAAAGAAAATAGAATTAATCTCATCGGGCAAATGGAATGGGAGTGGGCTCTCTACAGGGCAGTTGTTACAGAATACTCCGAATCCATTTACAGCCAGTACAAAGATTACGGTAATGCTTAGCCGAGCAGTCGAAGGAGTATTTACTGTATATGATATTACGGGCAAAGTTGTGTATAGAAAAATAGGCAGCTTCGAGAAAGGCATCAACACAATAGAATTAAAAGCAGAAGACCTTCAATCCTCAGGAATATATCTGTACAAGTTTGAGTCAGAAATATTTACTGAGACGAAGAAAATGATATTTACACTGTAGTTTTTTTGAATTAAGACCATTTTGTTAGGGTGAAGATGATTTTGTCTTCGCCCTAATTTGCTTATAATAAGTCGATTATAATTATAAAATAAAAATAATATAAAAAATAACACCATATAGGTATATGGCTACAATGGAATCATATTATATATTTGTGGCATGTATTAAAAGAAATACACCAGTTATTAAAAGATTATTTTTATTTGATATACCAGAACCGAACACAACCTACACATTTTATCAAATATAAAATACATATCATCTATCGGGAATTGAACATTGCCGGTTAAATTATTTTCCAACCTACATTTAGAATTAGAACTAATTCGAAGAGTTATCTCTTTGAAGAAAGACAATTGTATTACAACAATGGTCATCGAAGTATTAATCGTACGTTGATACTCTTTGAACTTTGTTTTATACAACAGTCACTTTTTAGTATGTGAATATATGGATAATATATTGAATATACGGAAAGAGACAGACTATTTAATAAGAAACTACAGTATTGCGCTCTCAGAACGCTGAGGTGTGGCATACAACCATATTTTTAATTCTTAATTCTAAAAACTTAAACTAAGTGTCTCATGAAAAAAACGAATTTTACAGATCGTTTTAGGTTGGAAAAATTATTTAATCCTGTTTTGGGGTTAATGCTTTTTTCATTCCTATTTTTATTACAAGGGCAGCTCAATGCCCAAGGATGTGCTCCACAATGTAAGTCTTCTAACATCTCAGTTGATGCTAATTGCAATGCAACTATCAACATAACTGAGGTTATGAATGTTACTACAATATGTGGGCCTGTATGGAGAATCAGCCTCAAGGCTACTATGAATGGACCTGTTCTGGAAACAGTAAATAATGGTCAGCTTGTATGCGATGGACTAACTCCGGCGGGAGTACCTTACACATTGACAGGACATACCTATGTATTAGAGTATTATGATTATGCAACAGGAAATTCTTGTTGGAACTGGCACACATTTGAAGATAAATTGCCACCGGTGATTAATTGTTCAACTGACACAATTCCTTGTTATGTGAATGTCAATTTCGCCAACATTGATTTAAATGATTGTTCTGCACCAGTAGTGCCGCATATCATTTCTATGATTACAGATGAATTGGCTTGTATTCCAGCCAATGACGGCTTGTTAAGAAAAGTAACACGAACATATTATGCTACTGACGGAGCTGGAAATGTTAGTGATACATGTAGTGATGTTGTTTACGTCGCTAGACCTAATTTGGACTCAATAAACTGGGCGCCATCTGATACTGTATATTGCGATGATAATTACGCCAAAGATGCCAATGGAAACCCTGCTCCTTCTGTGACAGGTGTACCTACAATAGGCCTTGATAAATATCCCCTCTTCCCCAATAATTTACTACAAATATGTAATCTATATACAAACTATACGGATGAAATCGTAGATCTTGGATGCTCTATAAAAGTAAGACGTAAGTGGACAGTAGATGAAGGATGTTGCAATGAAGATAACCATGCGGAAAGAATACAAGTTATATGTATCCTTGATACATTACCACCGGTTTTAACTGTACCTGCTAGCTTTACTGTAAATACAGGTAATGCTAACTGTTCTGCTAATGTAACGATTCCGGCTGCATCAGCAACCGATAATTGTAAGACCAACTTAAATTGGACAGTTATATATCCGGGTGGATTCAAAAACCAAAATGGAGGATTTAGTGTCAACCTACCGGTAGGGGTACATACTATACAGTACATCGTAAATGATGGTTGTACACAATCAACAACCGGAGAAATGACTATTACAGTGGTTGATAATGTTGCACCTAATGCAGTATGTATAGAATATACAGTAGCTTCAATTCCTAACGGAAGTAATTTTGTAAGAGTTTATTCAGAGTCATTCGATAATGGTTCATGGGATAACTGTGGTCCGGTTACATTTAAAGTAGCAAGGATGTTTTCTGACTGTAATGATGATCAAGACAAACAAATTACAGAACGCGACTATATAGATTTCTATTGCTGTGATGTTAGTCAATCAGAATATGTACAGATAAGATTCTTTGTATATGATGCAAGTGGAAATAAGAGTGAGTGTATGGTTAATGTGAAGGTTCAGGATAAAACTATGCCTATCATGAGTATACCTCCAGATATGTGGGTACCATGTGAATTTGAATATAATGCGGATAATCTGGGACTTTCATTTGGTTATGTCTTAACAGATGGTTCTGCCAGAAGACAAGATACAATCTATACAGATGATAAAGGTCATTATACCGTAACTTACTTAGATGGATATGCTACGGACAATTGTAACGTAACATTGACTGAAGTACCTGTTTTTGATTTTGATGATTGTGGATCAGGTACTATTACACGTACATTTACAGCTACCGATCCATTTGGTAATAAGGTCACAAGAACACAGACTATTCATATCTATAAGACTCCACTTAACTTGAATGCGCCTAATTTATTTATTGCGCCTAAGGACACCATGTTTGTGGATGGACCATGTGTAGTTGACAATTTGCAACCGGAAGATTTACCGGCTCAATTTAGTCCAAGATTTATTGGAAGCACAGTAACAACATGTTTCAACCTTGCTTACAGCTATCATGATGAAGTATTCTATGGTGTACAAGATGCATGTTTCAAAATAATCCGTACATGGAAGGTGATGGACTGGTGCTACGCTTCTGTATATGGTATTGATGAAGCATTAGCTACAGCAGCTAAGTTTACTCAAGTTTTGAAAGTTAAAAATACAATTAAGCCGACATTTGCTCAAATAGCTGATATCACTGCAATATCTCAGGATTCTGATTGTTTCAATGAATTCGTTACTGTATCTAATACAGCTACAGACGACTGTACTCCGGCTAACTTAATTAACTATAGTTATAAAGTTGATTATAACTACAATCCAAATGGTCTTCCTACATGGGATAGACAAGGATCAGGCAACAATGCTTCCGGAATTTATCCATTAGGTATTCACCGTGTATGTATATACGCTACTGACCATTGTGGTAATGTAGGTGAGTCTTGTATCACGGTTACTGTAATCAACAGAAAGAAACCTACTCCGGTAGCTCACCATTTAGTTACAGAAATAATGCCATCTGCCGGTATGATAGTTTTACCTGCTTGGTACTTCGATGCTGGTTCATTCGCTAATTGTGGAGGTCCACTTAAGTACTCATTCAGTTCTGATGTTAACGATACATTGAAGACATTTACTTGTGATGATATTGGAAACAATCCTCCTGCAAGTGTTGAATTCTGGGTAACTGACCAGTTTGGCAACCAAGACTATGTTGTCGTTCCGGTTGTAATTCAAGATAACAACAACGTATGTGATGGTACATTGACAACATTTGTTGCTGGTAACATCGTAACAGAAAACGCTTTGGGTATTCCTAAAGTAAGTGTATCAGGTGCAGGTAATACCAATACTTCTAATGACGGTGTATTCAAGTTTGGATCAATCAATCCGGGTACAAGCTATACCATCACTCCAAGAAGTGAAAGAGATCCATTGAATGGTGTTGAAACTGGAGATATCATCAAGATACAGAACCATATCCTCAACAAGAAGGCATTAGATGGTCCTTATAAGATTATTGCTGCTGACGTAAACATGGATAATAAAGTTACTGTTACTGACATCGTTACGATGAGAAAGTTGATCTTGGGTAAAATTGACCAATTACCAAGCGGTCAAAGCTGGAGATTCGTTGACAAGAAATATGCTTTCGCTGATCAAGAAAATCCATTCAAGTCAACATTCCCTGAACACATCACAGTTACTCCAACAGCAACAATTAATAATGTTGACTTCTTCGGTGTGAAATTGGGTGATGTTAATGGAAACGTAACATTGAGTTTAGGTGGTGATGATGTTATTGAAGTACGTAATAACGAAACTGTAACATTTACTGCTGCTGATGAAATGATTTCTGCTGGTGTTCCGACACAAGTTACTTTAAAAGCTAATAACTTCGGTAAAGTAGAAGGATTCCAGATGGCAATAGCTGCTGCACAAGGTGTTCAAGTAACTGATGTTACAAGTAATGACCTTACTTTTACAGAAGAAAATTACAATGTATTGAACAACCAGACTACTAAAATGTCTTGGAACTCTGAAAATGGTAACCATTCTGAAGGTTCAGTTACAATGACTTTGGTATCTGATAAAAATATCAAATTGAGTGAAGCAATCAGCATCCTTACGGGTGATTTGAATCCTGCCGCATACGATAACAATGGAAATGAAATGAACGTAGCACTTGAATTTACAGGAACATCTGTAGATGGAGTTACCGTATTCCAAAACAGACCAAACCCATTCTCTGATGAGACGAGAATCGGTGTTAATCTGCCTGAAAATATGGACGTTACATTGAAAGTTTATGATATCAATGGTAGAACTATCTATCAAGCAACTAACCACTATGCGAAAGGTGCTAACGAGATAGTTATCAATTCTGATATGATTAGTGCAAATGGTGTGCTTTTCTACGAGATTAGCACTAAGTACGGTACAGAGATGAGAAAAATGATTAGGCTTAAGAATTAAGCGATATACTGTTTTTGGGATGAGCCCCGCTCCGGTAAATGTATCGGACGGGGCTTTTTTCATTTTGGGATACTCGACTTTTTACTCATACCGATTGGTCATTCGGATTAGCCCAATTGCTTTCTGACTAAGGGTAAATTATGTCATATATTTTCAATAATGACTTAATGGACATTTTTTAGACTCAAATTAGTCGAAACGCTTATTATGATTGGTTTTGACGGCAATCAAAGTTTGTGAAAAAAAAACCTTGCGAAAAACCTTATGTGACCTAGTGCCTAAAAATTTGGACACAAAGGTCTCACAGAGTAGTTTTCACTGTGTAATCCTGTGCAAGACACTGTGTAACCCTGTGGCTTAAAAAGGCGGACACAGAGTCTCACAGAGTAATTTCACTGTGTAACCCTGTGTAAGACACTGAGTAACCCTGTGGCCTAAAAAAGGAGGGCCAAGAGTATCACAATGTCCATCACGAAGTTTCATAGAATCTCTTTGAAAAAACGGTAATGTTCAAAATATTGTTTTTATAAAACCGGAATGCAGCTGTAAAGGTTTTGAACCGATTCCGAATTTGGATAAGGTAATGTTCAAAAAAGTGTGTATTTTTTTTCATATTATGAAAGCTTAGGGAGCCCAAAAAAAAATAATCATATTGCATTTTTTAATAGTTAAGTACTTAAAAAGCTAAGTTTTGTTGTTAATTTAA
>Ga0209572_1000506_pt1 | contig 54977 bp, 56 predicted proteins | sample EBPBio232012_DNA_FD_185867 | JGI IMG/M metagenome (GOLD analysis project Ga0209572, IMG submission 185867) | Wastewater treatment Type I Accumulibacter community from EBPR Bioreactor in Madison, WI, USA - Reactor 1_1/23/2012_ DNA (SPAdes)... | ecosystem: Engineered > Bioreactor > EBPR >...
TGGTCGACGACGCCGAGCTGCTCGAACTCGTCGAAATGGAAGTGCGCGAGCTGCTGTCCAAGTACGAATTCCCCGGCGACGACACCCCCATCGTCAAAGGCTCGGCCAAACTCGCCCTGGAGGGCGATGTTGGCGAGTTGGGCGAGCAAGCCATCATGAAGCTGGCCGAAGCCCTCGACAGCTACATCCCGACGCCCGAGCGCGCTGTCGACGGCACCTTCTTGATGCCCGTCGAGGACGTGTTCTCCATCTCCGGTCGCGGCACCGTCGTCACCGGCCGTATCGAGCGCGGCATCGTCAAGGTCGGCGAGGAAATCGAAATCGTCGGCATCCGTCCCACGCAGAAAACCACCTGCACCGGTGTTGAGATGTTCCGCAAGCTGCTGGACCAGGGTCAGGCCGGCGACAACGTCGGTATCCTGCTGCGCGGCACCAAGCGCGAGGACGTCGAGCGCGGCCAGGTGCTGTGCAAGCCCGGCTCCATCAAGCCGCACACCCACTTCACCGGTGAGGTGTACGTGCTGAGCAAGGACGAGGGTGGCCGTCACACGCCGTTCTTCAACAACTACCGTCCGCAGTTCTACTTCCGCACCACCGACGTCACCGGCAGCATCGAGCTGCCCAAGGACAAGGAGATGGTCATGCCTGGCGACAACGTATCGATCACCGTCAAGCTGATCGCACCCATCGCCATGGAAGAAGGTCTGCGCTTTGCCATCCGTGAGGGTGGCCGCACCGTCGGTGCGGGCGTGGTGGCCAAGATCATCGAATAAAGCGAGAACCTCCATGGCACAGCAGAAAATCCGCATCCGCCTGAAGGCATTCGACTACAAGCTGATCGACCAGTCGGCGGCCGAGATTGTCGACACCGCCAAGCGCACCGGCGCCGTGGTCAAGGGCCCCGTGCCCCTGCCCACGCGCATGAAGCGCTTCGACATCCTGCGCTCGCCGCACGTCAACAAGTCGAGCCGCGACCAGTTCGAGATCCGCACGCACCAACGCCTGATGGACATCGTCGACCCGACCGACAAGACCGTGGACGCGCTGATGAAGCTCGACCTGCCGGCCGGCGTGGACGTCGAGATCAAGCTGCAGTAACAAAAGGGCTTGGTCCGCCCTCAAACCGGTGGCGTCAGCCCCGGTTTGAGGGGGACAAAAAACGCGAGCTTGCCAAAATGGCCAGCTCGCGTTATTATTTAAGGCTCGCCCGAAGTTTGGGCGGGATCATCAACCCTCTTTCGCACACCAAACGCGCAGGCCAATTGCAGCAGGCGCGGCGGAAGTCACGGAGCAATAAATGAGTCAAAGCAATCGATTGGGGTTGCTGGGGCGCAAGGTGGGCATGATGCGTCTGTTCACCGATGACGGCGAAGCAGTGCCTGTCACGGTGGTCGATGTGTCGAACAACCGAGTCACCCAGGTCAAAACCCAGGAGAACGACGGCTACGTGGCCTTGCAGGTCACGTTCGGTTCGCGCAAGGCATCGCGCGTGACCAAGCCGCAAGCCGGCCACCTCGCCAAGGCGGGTGTCGAAGCCGGTGAAATCACCCAGGAATTCCGTGTCGAAGGCGACGTCGCTGGCAAATACGCCGCCGGCGCCGCAGTGCCCGTGACCGACGTGTTCGCCGTCGGCCAGAAGGTGGACGTGCAAGGCACTTCCATCGGCAAGGGCTTCGCCGGCACCATCAAGCGCCACAATTTCAGCTCGCAGCGCGCATCGCACGGCAACAGCCGTTCGCACAACGTGCCGGGTTCGATCTCCATGGCGCAGGATCCGGGCCGTGTGTTCCCGGGCAAGAAAATGACTGGCCACATGGGCGACGAAACCGTCACCACCCAGAACCTGGACGTCATCCGCATCGACGAGGCGCGCCAGCTGCTGCTGATCAAGGGCGCCGTGCCCGGTTCGCGTGGCGGTTTCGTCACCGTGCGCCCGGCCGTCAAGGCCAAGCCGGCGGCCAAAGAGGAGGCCAAGTGATGCAACTCGAACTCCTGAATGAGCAAGGCCAGGCGGCGTCCAAGATCGACGCGCCCGAGACCGTGTTCGGCCGTGACTACAACGAAGCGCTGGTGCACCAGCTGGTGGTGGCTTATCAGGCCAACGCCCGCCAAGGCACCCGTGCCCAGAAGGACCGCGAGCAGGTCAAGCACAGCACCAAGAAGCCGTTCCGCCAGAAGGGCACCGGCAACGCGCGTGCGGGTATGACGTCCTCGCCCTTGTGGCGTGGCGGTGGTCGGACCTTCCCGAACATGCCCAACGAGAACTTCAGCCAGAAGATCAACAAGAAGATGTACCGCGCCGGCATGGCGTCCATCTTCTCGCAGCTGGTGCGCGAAGGCCGCCTGTCGGTCGTCGAGTCGATGAAGGTCGATTCGCCCAAGACCAAGCAGCTGGCCGCCAAGTTCAAGGCCATGAATCTCGATTCCGTGCTGGTGATCGCCGACGAGGTCGATGAGAACCTGTACCTGGCCTCGCGCAACCTCGGCCACGTGCTCGTCATCGAGCCGCGTTACGCCGACCCCGTGTCGCTGGTGCACTACAAGAAGGTGCTGGTCACCAAGGGTGCCATCGACAAGCTCAAGGAGATGTTCGCATGAGCCGCGTCAACCCTACTCCCGCCGAGCGCAAGTTCGACGAAGGCCGCCTGATGCAGGTGCTGCTGGCGCCCATCGTGTCCGAGAAGGCCACCCTGGTGGCCGAAAAATCCAATGCCGTCACCTTCAAGGTGCTGCGCGACGCCACCAAGCCCGAGATCAAGGCCGCCGTTGAACTGTTGTTCAAGGTCGAGGTCATGGGCGTGTCGGTCGCCAACATCAAGGGCAAGACCAAGCGCTTTGGCCGTTCCATCGGCCGCCGCGACCATGTGCGCAAGGCCTATGTCGTGCTCAAGGAAGGCCAAGAGCTGAACCTGTCCGGGGAGGCTGCGTAAACCATGGCTGTCATCAAGATGAAACCGACCTCGGCCGGCCGCCGCGCCATGGTCAAGGTCACACGCGATCACCTGCACAAGGGTGACGCCTTCGCGCCGCTGCTGGAGCCTCAGCACCAGAAAGCCGGCCGCAACAACAACGGTCGGATCACCATCCGCCACAAGGGCGGCGGTCATCGTCACCACTACCGCGTGGTCGACTTCCGCCGCGACAAGGACGGCATCGCCGCCAAGGTCGAGCGCGTCGAGTACGACCCGAACCGGTCGGCCCACATCGCCCTGCTGTGCTACGCCGACGGCGAGCGTCGCTACATCATCGCCCCGCGCGGTGTGGAAGTCGGCAGCCAGCTGATGAGCGGCGCCGAGGCCCCGATCCGTGCCGGCAACACGCTGCCGATCCGCAACATCCCGGTCGGCTCGACCATCCACTGCATCGAGCTCAAGCCCGGTGGTGGTGCCCAGATCGCCCGCTCGGCCGGTACCTCGGCCACGCTGCTGGCGCGCGAAGGCACCTACGCCCAGGTGCGCATGCGCTCGGGTGAAGTGCGCAAGATCCACATCGAGTGCCGCGCCACCATCGGTGAAGTGGCCAACGAGGAGCACAGCCTGCGCCAATTGGGCAAGGCCGGTGTCAAGCGCTGGATGGGTATCCGTCCGACGGTGCGTGGCGTGGCCATGAACCCGGTCGACCACCCGCACGGTGGTGGTGAAGGCCGCACAGGCGAGGGTCGCGCTCCGGTCGATCCGTGGGGCAACCTGACCAAGGGTTACCGCACCCGCAACAACCGCCGCACGCAGAACATGATCGTGTCGCGTCGCAAGAAATAAGGAACGCCGCAAATGACACGTTCTCTGAAAAAAGGTCCATTTGTGGACCACCACCTTCTGGCCAAGGTCGACAAGGTTGTTGCCACCAAGGACAAGAAGCCCGTCAAGACCTGGTCGCGTCGCTCCATGATCCTGCCCGAGTTCATCGGTCTGACGATCGCCGTGCACAACGGCAAGCAGCACGTGCCCGTGTATGTCACCGACCAGATGGTCGGCCACAAGCTTGGCGAATTTGCTCTGACGCGTACCTTCAAGGGTCACGCGGCGGACAAGAAAGCCAAGAAGTAAAGGAAACAGACCATGGAAACACGTGCAGTCCTCCGTGGCGTTCGCCTGTCGGTCGACAAAGGCCGCCTGGTCGCCGACCTGATCCGCGGCAAAAAAGTGGATCAGGCGCTCAACACGCTCAACTTCACGCAGAAGAAGGCCGCTGTCATCATCAAGAAAGTGCTGGAGTCGGCCATCGCCAACGCCGAGCACAACGACGGTGCCGACATCGACGAATTGCGTGTCAAGACCATCTTCGTCGAACAGGGCACGACGCTCAAGCGCTCGGCCGCCCGCGCCAAGGGCCGCGGTGCGCGCCTGTCCAAGCCCACGTGCCATGTGTACGTGACGGTCGGCAACTGATAGAAGGCCTGGAAAGACTATGGGACAAAAAATCCATCCTACCGGCTTCCGCCTGTCGGTCAGCCGCAATTGGGCCAGCCGTTGGTACGCCAACAACCGCGATTTCGCGGGCATGCTGGCCGAAGACATCAAGGTGCGCGAGTACCTGAAGACCAAGCTCAAGAACGCCGCCGTTTCGCGCGTGCTGATCGAGCGCCCCGCCAAGAACGCCCGCATCACCATCTACTCGGCACGTCCGGGCGTGGTGATCGGCAAGAAGGGCGAGGACATCGAGAAGCTCAAGAAAGACCTGGCCGCCCAATTGGGCGTGCCGGTGGCTGTCAACATCGAAGAAGTGCGCAAGCCCGAGGTCGATGCCCAGCTGATCGCCGACTCGATCACCCAGCAGCTCGAAAAGCGCATCATGTTCCGCCGCGCCATGAAGCGCGCGATGCAGAACGCCATGCGTCTGGGCGCCCAGGGCATCAAGATCATGTCCGCCGGTCGTCTGAACGGCATCGAGATCGCCCGCACCGAGTGGTACCGCGAAGGCCGTGTGCCGCTGCACACGCTGCGCGCCGACATCGACTACGGTTTCAGTGAAGCCAAGACCACCTACGGCGTCATCGGCGTCAAGGTGTGGGTCTACAAGGGCGACAACCTGGGCCGCAACGACGCACCGTCGCTGGACAGCACGCCGCGCCCCGAGGGCGAAGAGCGCCGCGGTCCGCGTGGCCCGCGCCGTGACGGTCGCGGTGGCCCTGGTGGTGATCGCCGTGGCGGCCCGCGCCGCACCGGTGGTGGCACCAACGCCGCGCCTGCCGATGGCAGCGACAAACCCGCTGAGGCCGCAGGGGCCGACGCCAAATCCGCCGTTAAGCGCGTACGCAAAGTCGCCGCGCCCGCTGCAGCAGCGGACGGCGCTCAAGGAGAGTAAACCATGCTGCAACCTGCACGCAGAAAGTACCGCAAGGAGCAAAAAGGCCGCAACACCGGTATCGCCACCCGTGGCAATACCGTGGCCTTCGGCGACTTCGGTCTCAAGTCCACCGACCGCGGCCGTTTGACCGCGCGTCAGATCGAATCCGCGCGTCGCGCGATTTCGCGCCACGTCAAGCGTGGCGGCCGCATCTGGATCCGTGTGTTCCCGGACAAGCCCATTTCCACCAAGCCCGCCGAAGTGCGTATGGGCAACGGCAAGGGCAACCCCGAGTACTACGTGGCCGAGATCCAGCCCGGCAAGGTGCTGTACGAGATCGTCGGTGTGCCCGAAGAGCTGGCGCGTGAGGCGTTTGCCCTGGCCGCCGCCAAGCTGCCCCTGCGCACGACCTTTGTCGCCCGCATGATCGGCCAGTAATCAGGAGAAGCACCAGATGAAAACCGCCGAACTGCGCCAAAAAGACATCGCCGGCCTGCAAGCCGAGGTGAAGGACCTGCAAAAGGCCCACTTCAACCTGCGCATGCAAAAGGCCACGCAGCAGCTGAACAACCCCAGCCAGCTGCGCACCACGCGCCGTGCCATCGCGCGCGCCAAGACGCTGATTGCTGAAAAGCAAGCCGCGGCCAAGTAAGGAGTGACCATGACGGAAGCCAAACCATCCCTCAAGCGCACCCTGATCGGCAAGGTCGTCAGTGACAAGCGCGCCAAGACCGTGACGGTGCTGATCGAGCGCCGCGTCAAGCACCCGATCTACGACAAGATTATGATGCGCTCGTCCAAGTACCACGCCCACGACGAAAACGGCGAGTACAAGCTGGGCGACGTGATCGAGATCACCGAAAGCCGTCCGCTGTCCAAGACCAAGAACTGGGTTGCGACCCGCCTGGTCCAGAAGGCCGCCGTGGTCTGACCTGTCAAGTCCACGTTGCCGACCCGCCCTCCCAGGGCCGGTTCGGCAAGCCTTTCCGAAGCAGCCCACAATTCGTGGGCTGTTTTTTTGTCCGTTCCACCATCTCGCCTAGCACGGTCGAGATGCGTTTTACCTATTCACCAGGAGCCAAGCACCATGATCAAAGTCGGAGACACCCTGCCCGCCATCACCTTGTCCGAGTATGTCGAGGTGGAGGGCAACGGTTGCAGCCTGGGCCCCAATCCCGTGGACGTCGGTCAGGCCGCCGCCGGCAAGACCCTGGCCATCTTCGCCGTGCCCGGCGCCTTCACGCCCACCTGCTCGGCCAAGCACGTGCCCAGCTACCTGACGAACCATGATGCGCTCAAGGCCGCCGGCGTGGACGAAATCTGGTGCCTGTCGGTCAACGACCCCTTCGTCATGGGCGCCTGGGCGCGCGAGCAGAAAACCGACGGCAAGGTCCGCATGCTGGCGGACGGCGACGCGGCGTTTGCCAAGGCCACGGGCCTGACGCTGGATCTGACCGGCAAGGGCCTGGGTCTGCGCAGCAACCGCTACTCCATGCTGGTGAAGGACGGCCGGGTTGTAACCCTCAACATCGAGGCGCCGGGCAAATACGAGGTCAGCGACGGCGCCACGATGCTGGCGCAGGTTAAGTAACGGCCCCCGAAGCGCCTCTGGCGCCTCCTCCACTTGGAAGCGAGCAGGCCGCTGCGGGCGGCCGTGCGCAGCGACTCCCCGCATGATCTGCCCCCGCGGCCTCATGACTTGACTCGAAACCGCCCCCGTACCTCTACGTCAGATCAACTTTGAGGTAGTGCGCCCCGGCAATCGGGTTGTGGTAGTAGGGCGGAATTTCCTCAAAGCCCAGCTCCTCGTACAAGGCGCGGGCGGACTCCATTTCGTTCAGGGTGTCCAGCAGCACGCAGTCGTACCCGAGGCGCTGGCCGGCCTCCAGGATCGCCTCGGCCAACTGGCGGCCCAGGCCGAAGCCGCGAAAGGCCTTGCGCACGTACAGGCGCTTCATCTCGGCGGCGTTGGCGTAGTCGGTGTCGTCCAGCGGACGCAGGGCGCAGCAACCGGCCACCTCGCCATCGACCAGGGCCAGCAGCAAGGCACCACGCGGCTCGGCGTAGGCCCCCGGCAATCCCGCCAGCTCGGCCTCGAAATCCTGGAAGCGCAGGTCAACCAACAGGTCATCGGCGTACTCGCGGAACAGCACGCGGGCCACCGCCAGCTGCTCCGGGCCGCTGGCGGCGACGATATCAACAGGGGGGCGGGTATCCACGTCCGAAAAAAGGCGTCTGGCGCAACACATGGCCTGTGCTGGCCTCTGCGCTCCTGCTGCAGTTTAGCCCAGGACGGCGGAGGCGCCCAACTGCAGGACCCCGTACACCACGCCGGCCGACAGCGTCAGCACCACCAGGGCCAGCAGGCGCGTGCCGATGCCGTCGCGCGCGGCGGTCACGGCGGCGGAACTGGCAAACGCCCTGTCGCCGGTCAGCATGGGCTGCACCAATCCGCGCCGGCGCACGGTGTAGATCACGATGGCCAGCAGGTGCAGCAGCACCAGCCCGATCACCAGGTACTGGCCCACCGATTTGTGGTAACTGCTGGCCTGGCTGACCACCGCGCCCGACACCAGTGGCGTCAATGGTCCGGCAAAGGCGATCTCGTCGTCGGACACCAGGCCGCTGGCCACCTGCAGCGCCAGCACCAGCAGCATGGCCAGCACCGACAACGCCCCCAGCGGGTTGTGGCCGGCCTGCTCGGCCTCGGTGGCCTGGCCGCTCAGGTAGCGTTTGAGGCGCCCGGGCGTGGGGAAAAAAGTCATGAAACGCGACCAATGCCCCCCCACCAGTCCCCAGACCAGGCGAAACAGCAGCAGGGTGAACACGGTGTAACCCAGGCGAAAGTGCCAATTCATGGCGTCGCCGCCGACCTTGGCGGTGACGACCAGGCCGATCACGCTGACCGCCAAGGCCCAGTGGAACAGGCGCGTGGGCAGGTCCCAGATGCGGATGTTGTTCATGCTGAAGTCGATGCTTGGTTGCTGAAAAAACGCTATGCTGCGATGACCCTACTGGCCAAGTGTAGTGGCGATTCGCGCCGGATTCACGGTCGGCATGGGTTCAACTTGTCACTCTGTCACAACATCGAAGACCCAAGGAGTTCTCCGGATGAAGACCCTGATTTCCATTGCCGTGCTGATGGGCACCGCCGTTCTGTCGTTGCCCGCGGCGGCCCAGTTCGCCAAGGCCGAAGACGCCATCGAATACCGCCAGGGCGCTTTCCGTGTCATGGCGCATCACTTTAGCCGCCTGGGTGCCATGGCCAACGGCAAGGCGCCCTACAACGCCGCCGTCGCGGCGGCCGATGGCGACGTGCTGGCCGTGGTGTCCAAGTTGCCGCAAGCCGGCTTCGTGGCTGGCAGCGACAAGGGCAAGACACGCGCCCTGCCGGACATCTGGAAGGAAGAGGCCAAGTTCAAGGACCTCTACGAGAAGATGGTGGCCGAGACCGCCAAGGTGGCCACCGCCGCCAAGAGCGGCAGCCTGGACCAGCTCAAGGCGTCTTTCGGTCCCGCCGCGCAAAGCTGCAAGGCCTGTCACGACGAATACCGGGCCAAGTAAACCCGCGGGTGCGTTCCTACCCCGCCAGCGGCGCCCTTGTGGCGCCGTTTTTTGATGTAGTTGTCCCCTAAACGCAATAAAAACTCAAGGACTGCATCGTGTTGTCAATTGAAATCCCCAGACAGGTCAGGAACCCGCTGTACCTCACCGATGCCGAGCGCGAACGCACGCGCACCGACATCATGGTCAACAGCGCGCCCTCGGGCACCTTCTTCACCATGAACCTGATCGCCGCGGTGATCGCCGGCTACGGGTTGTTGCAGAACTCGGCGGCGGTGGTGATCGGCGCCATGTTGGTGGCCATGATGCTGGGGCCCATCGTCGGTCTCGGCCTGGCGGTGCTGCAGCGCGACCGTTCGCTGCTGGGCACGGCTTTCTGGACCGTGCTGCGCGGCACCTTGCTGGTGATCGGCGTCGGCCTGACCATCGGCCTGATCCACCATCAGCACGTGCTCACCGACGAAATCATCGGCCGCACCGCCCCCAACGTGATGGACCTCATGGTCGCCCTGGCCGGTGGCTTCGCTGGCGCCATCGCCTCGGTGTCCACGCGGCTGCCGGTGGCCGTGGTGGGCGTGGGCGTGGCCACGGCCCTGGTACCGCCGCTGACCACCTGCGGCATCCTGCTGTCGCGTGGCCAATGGGGCCTGGCCTGGGGTGCCTTCCTGCTCACGTTGACCAACATGGTGGCGATTCAGTTCGCCTCGTCCATGGTGCTGTGGTTGGCCAAGTTCCACCGCGATCCGAACGACATTGATCACCGCGTCAACTTCTGGCGCGCCAACCTGTGGTCGCTGGTCCTGTTGGCCGCGTTGACGGTGTTCCTGACGCTCCGGCTGATGGACAGCTCCAGCCGCCAGCGCCTGGACATCAGCATCACCGAGGCCTTGCGCGCGCAGCTGGAAAAAGGGCAGAACCGCTTGATCTCCTCACGCATGCTGCTGGGGCCCGACAAGGGCGGCAAGGACGGCTCGGACATCACCGTCATGGCCTACCTGCAGGGCGACAAAGCACCCAGCCAGGCCGACATCGACGCCGCGCAAGCCGCCTTGCCCAACCCCGGCAACCTGGCACCGCTGCGCTTGCAGGTGCGCTTTGTATCGGTGCACATCATGAACGCGGATGCGATCGCCGTGACGGGCGTCAAGCCCTGAGCCTGACGCCGCCATGAAAAAAGCGCCTCGTGAGGCGCCTGCGTCTCCGGCCGAGGTTCTAGGCCTCGGCCAGCAGTTTCTCGATCAGCTTGTGCAGCTCGCCGAAATCCGGCGCGCCGACGTACTTCTTGACGATCTCACCCTGCTTGTTGAGGATGTAGGTGGTGGGGGTCAGCTTCACATCACCCCAGGCCTGGGCCACCGTGCCGGTGTTGTCGATGGCGACCTTGAAGGGCAGCTTGCGCGTTTCGGCGAAATTCACCACGTAGCTGGGCGGGTCGTACTGCATGGCCACGGCAACCGTCTCGTAGCCGCGGGCCTTGAATTTGTCGTGGGTGGCGACGATCTGCGGCATCTCGGCGACGCAGGTGGTGCAACTGGTGGCCCAGAAGTTGACCAGGGTCACCTTGCCCTTGAAGTCCTGCGTGGTCTTGCTGCTGCCGTCCAGCAGCACGAAGGTGGAGGCCGGCGCGGCGCTGTTGCCGCACCCGGCCAGCGCCGTTGCCAGCGCCAGGGCGGCGCCCCAGGGGGCGAATCGGGTGATGAGGTGGGTGGTCGGCATGGTCAGCCCTCGATTTTAAGAACGCCTTCCGGCACGGAGGGCGCGTCGGGTGCAATAACCCGACCCACAAGGGTGGATCACGCCCGTGGCGCCAAGTTCCCGCCGGTCACTGGGTATCGGCCAGGGCCAGCAGCAGGCGGTGGAAGGCGGCCGGCTCGCTGATCATCGGGTGGTGGCCGGTGGCCAGCTCGACCAGCTGGGTACCGGCCTGCCAGGCACCGCCCCAGAAGCCGGGGTCGCGTACCCTCTGGCGGCTGACGTCGATGGTGGCCAGCTTCGGCGCCGTGCAGTCGATGAAGGTGCGGGGCACCGAGGCCACCCGCGCCGGGTCAAACGCCAGCGGCGTTTCGTAGGTATGGCCGGGGTGCGGTGTCTGGCGACGGCGCACCCAGTCGTAGGCCTCGGTCCGCAGGCCAAACACCGAGGGGTCGGGTGGCGGAAAGCTGAAGTCGGGCGAGGCGGCCGCGCCCGCCAGGCGCTGGCGGCGCGTGGCGCTGGCGTGGGTGCTGCTCCAGCTTTCGCCCGGCTTGGGCAGCACCGCGTCCACGTACACCAGGTGGCGCAACCGCTCGGGCTGGCGGTCGGCCACGGCCGTGCCCAGCATGCCGGCGTAGGAGTGCACGACCAGGATGCAGCGCGCCATCTCCTCGGTCTCCAGCGCGGCCAGCACGTCGGTGATGTGCGTGTCCAGCGTGATGCCTGGGTGGCGCAGGTGCCCGCGCTCGCCGCAGCCGGTCAGGGTGACGGCATGCGCGCGGTGGCCGGCCCGCGTCAGCGCGGCCAGCGTGTCGCGCCAATACCAGGCGCCGCCCCAGGCGCCGTGCACGAGCAGGTAGTCGGCCATGGCGGTGTCCTCGTGGTGTTGACGGCCGATTATGGGACGGGGCCCCTCGCCCGGCCGCACCAGCGCGCCAGGCCGTCCAGCAGCGCCGCCAGCGCCGCGCCGGCCACGGCCCCCGTGAGGTGCGCGGCGACCACCACGTTGAAGCCCCAGGCCGGATCAAAGCGCACCGGCTCGGCCCAACCCCGCTCCAGTGCCAGCTTCAGCAGCAGGCCCAGGCCCAGCAGCCACCCCAGTTGGCGCGTGGCCGGTCGGCGCAGGGCGCGCCAGGCCAGGATGGCGGCGGCGGCGTGCACGGTGCCCGATAGGCCCTGAAAAGCGCCCACCTCGGGCCACAGGCGCAGTGCCCAGGTGCCGAGCGGCCAGGCCAGGCACAGCGCCAGCGCATCGCGTGGCGGCGCGGGCAGGGCCGCGCCCAGCACCGCCAGCGCGCCCAGGGCCAGTGTGTTGGCCAGCAGGTGCGGGCCGTTCAGGTGCAGCAGTGGGGTGATCCAAGGCGTCCAGGGGCGCCATGTGGCCGGGTCGGCGTGCGCCGGAAGAAGCCACAGCGCCAGGCTGACCGCGATCAACACCAGGCAGGTGGCGACCCAGGCCCACGCCCGGTGCCGGGGGGCGCTGGGCGGATCGCTGTGCGGCCTCTGATTCACTATAAATAGTATAGCTTATCAGGCAATATGGGCGCCGACCAAAGGCTGTTTTGACGCAAATTCAATGAAAAGCCGCGGCCCACAGCGCCAGAATCGCGTCACGCTGCTCGGCGGCGGCCTCGGGGGCGACCTGGGTCGGCTCCTCGTTCAGCCGGGCCTGGTGCTGCACCCGGCGCAGCGCCCGGTAGGCGTCGGCGGCGGCCACGCCGGTGCCCGGCGGTAACAGACCGGCGTTTTCGGCCAGACGCAACAGGGCGATGTTGCCGCGGTTGGGGCGAAGTTCGGGGTGCGCTCGGCTGTGCGCCAGCACCAGGTACTGGGTGACGAACTCGGCGTCCACCATGCCGCCGGGGCTGTGTTTCACGTCGAAGCGGCCGGCCTTGACCGGGTGCGCGGCCCGCATGCGTTCGCGCATGGCGACCACCTCGGCGCGCAGGCTGGGCAGATCGCGCGGGGCCATGATGACGGCGTAGCGCACGGCGTCGAAGCGCGCCGTGAGGGCGCGGGCCAGGTCGCAGGCCTCCTCGTCGGCCAGCGCGGGTTCGCTCGCCGTGGCGGCGTTTGGCTCGCAGGCGAGCGTGGGGGGCACCATTCTGGCGCGGGTCATGGCCTGGTGCTCCCAGGTCCAGGCGGTGTTGCTGCCGCGGTTTTCCTGGTAGTCGGCGTAGGCGTCGATGCTGGTCACCAGCAGGCCGGAATTGCCGTTTGGGCGCAGCGCGGTGTCGATTTCGAACAGATCGCCCTCGCCGGTCTTGACGGTGAGCCAGTTGATCAGCTTGCGCACCAGGGCGGCGTAGATCTCGGGCGCGTTCTCGTGGTCGTCGTCGAACACGAAGACGATGTCCAGGTCACTGCCGTAACCCAGCTCCTTGCCGCCCAGCTTGCCGTAGGCAATGATGCCGAAGGCCGGTTGCTCGCGGTGCCGCTGGCGCAGGCGCGGCCAGCACCAACGGGTGGTCACGCGCAGGATGGCGTCGGCCAGGGCCGACAGGTCGTCCGCCACCAGTTCCACGCTGAGCTGGCCGCTGACGTCGCGCACCAGGGTGCGGAACACCTCGGCGTGGTGGGCGCGGCGCAGCAGGTTGAGCAGGTTTTCCTCATCGTCCTCGCCGGTGCGGGCCAGGGCGGCACGGCGCAGCTCCAGTTCCTGCTCGAAATTGGCGGCGTCGAAGCGTTCGTCCTGCACGCTGGGGCTGGCCAGCTCGTCGATCACGCCCGGGTGTTGCAACAGGTAGCGCGCCGGCCAGCGCGCGGCGCCCAGCACACGCAGCAGGCGTTCGTGCGCGGCGGGGCGCTCCAGCAGCAGGGCGATGTAGCTTTCGCGGCGCAGCAGGGGTTCGATCCAGTCGGCCAGGCGCAGCACCGCGTCCTCGGTGACACGGCCCTCTTCCAGCCACTGCGCGGTGCGCTGCAGCAGGCGCAGCAGGCGGCCGGTGGCTTCCTCGCGCAGCGCCTGCACGCGCGGGTGTTCGCGCCATTCCTCCAGGCGCGTGCGGGCGCGCTCGGGGAACTGCGCCAGCACCGCGTCCAGATCCAGCGTCGCGGTGCGCGCGCCCTCGGCCGCGCCGGCCTTGGCGCAGCCCTTGCACGCCGGGGCGTCGCCGCCCAGCAGGCGATCGAACTCCTGCGCCACGAACTCGCGGTGCACGTCCAGCTCGGCCAGGAACGGGCAAACACCGGGGTAGCCCATGCTGTGGGCGATCCAGGCCAGGTCTTCGTCGGCGGTGGGCAGGATATGGGTTTGCTGGTCGTCCAGGTACTGGATGCGGTGCTCGACACGGCGCAGGAACACATAGGCGCGCGCCAGTGCCTCGGCGGTCTCGGCGGGCATCAGGTTGGCGCGTGCCACGCGCTCCAGCGCGGCCAAGGTGGGGCGGGTGCGCAACTCGGGGAACTGGCCACCGCGCACCACCTGCAGCAACTGCACGGTGAATTCGATTTCACGAATGCCACCGCGCGACAGTTTCACGTCGTTGGCGCGCTCCGGTCGTCCGGCGCTGCGCTTGCTGGCGTGCGCGCGAATCTGCTGGTGCAGCGTGCGCAGCGACTGGAACACGTTGTAGTCCAGGTAGCGCCGGAACACGAAGGGCAGCACCACGCCGCGCAGCGCCTGTGCGGCGCCTTGGTCGATGGCCGCGCGCGGGGCCACGGCGCGGCTTTTCATCCAGGCAAAGCGCTCCCATTCGCGGCCTTGCACCAGCATGTACTCCTCCAGCGCGTCGAGCGAGCACACCGTGGGGCCGGAATTGCCGTTCGGCCGCAGCGCCAGGTCGACGCGGAACACGAAGCCGTGCTCGGTGGTGTCGCCCACCAGGCCATAGATCAGCTTGACCGCGCGGGTGAAGTACTCCTGCACCGTGATCTGGCCGCGCCCGTCTGGCCGGCCGGCGGTTTCGCCGTCGGCGTCGTAGATGTAGATCAGGTCGATGTCGCTCGACACGTTCAGCTCGCGCGCGCCGAACTTGCCCATGCCGATGACCCACAACTGGGCGCGCTCGCCGGCCTCGGTCAGGGGTGCGCCATGGCGTTCGTCGAGCTGGGCGAAGGCTTCCTGGCAGGCCGCGTCCAGCGCCAGCTCGGCCAGCTCGGTGACCGCCGCGACCACCTGCGCCAGTGGCGCGCCCTGTTCGCAATCGAGCACCACCAGGCGTTCCATGACCAGCTGGCGCAGGATGCGCAGGCGCGCGCCGACGTCGTGTCCGCGTTCGGTCAGCGCCGACAGACAGGCCGTCATGCCGGCCACCGAGGGGACGCCGGGCGGCAGCAGGGGCAGCTCGTCGGCGTAACGGCGGCGCAGACGCTGCACCAGGCGCGAATGCGCCGCGGCGGCCGGAGCGGCGAGGCCGGACTCCGGAAAAGATTCACGGTTCGCGGACGAACCTTCCACATCTGCGCCGGTCATAATTTCTCTTAATGTGCCTTTCGGGGGTACCTGGTGCGCCTGCATCCTGCACAGGATGCGGTGCCGGCCGGATGCCCTTCACCGCTACCGACCCTACGCCGTTGCTGCAATCCTCGCTTCGCCTCGCCGCCCTCGCCATGCGCTGGATCGTGCGCATCGTGGTGGCCATGCTGCTGCTGCTGCTGCTGGGTTGGGCCGTCCTCCACTGGGTGATTTTGCCGCGTGTCGATGAATTCCGCCCACGCCTGGTGGAGTGGGCCTCGGGCACGCTGGGCGCACCGGTGTCGATCGGTCGCTTGCATGCCGAGTCGAATGGTCTCGTGCCCTCGGTATCGCTGCACGACGTGCAGGTGCATGACCCCACCGGCCGCGCTGGCTTGCGGGTGCGCCGGGTGTTGGCGAGTTTTTCCGTGCTGTCCCTGGCCGGCGGGGGGCTGGAGCAGTTGGTCATCGACCAGCCCGAGCTGGAAATGCGGCGCACCGCCCAGGGCCGGCTGCTGCTGGGCGGCATCGATTTGTCGGGCGACGAGCTGGGCGACACCCGTGCCGCCGACTGGTTTTTCTCGCAGACCGAGTTCCTGGTGCGCGAGGGCCGCGTGACCTGGATCGACGACAAGCGCCAGGCCGCGCCGGTCGGCCTGCACGAGGTCCAGCTGGTGGTGCGCAACGGCCGGCGCCGCCACCAGATCCGCCTGGACGCCACCCCCGAGGCCAGCTGGGGCGAGCGCTTCACGGTGATCGGGCAGTTCCGCCAGCCGGTGTTCTCGCGCCACCCCGGCTACTGGCGCGAATGGGACGGGCAGGCCTACGCCGAATTCCGCCGGGTCGACGTGTCCCAGCTGCGCCAGTACATCGACCTCAAGGCCGACTGGGGTGTCGACCTGCTCGACGGCCACGGCGCGCTGCGCCTGTGGGCCGGCGTGCGCAAGGGCCTGCCGGTCGAGGCCACCGCCGATCTGGCGGTTGGCCGGGTGGAAGCCCGCTTCGGCCCCGATCTGGCGCCCCTGGCCTTTGCCTCGGTCACCGGGCGCTTGGCTTGGCGCGACCAGGGCAGCGGCTCGGAGTTCGACACCCGCGATCTGCATTTCGTCGACGCCGACGGCCTGGTCTGGCCTGGCGGTAACTTCACCCTGAATTACCGCGACGGCCAGGGCGGTGGCCCGGTCGGCGGCGAGTTGCGCGGCGACCAGCTCGACCTGGCCGCGCTGGCCAAGATCGCCAGTCGCCTGCCACTGCCGCCCAAGCTGCACGAGCAGCTGAAGGCGCACCCGGTGCAGGGCCTGGTCGAGCGCATCTCGGCGCGCTGGGACGGCCCGCTGGACGCACCGCGCGACTGGCAGGTCGGCGCGCGCTTGTCGCGTCTGGCGATTGGCGCCCTGGCGGCACCGGCGCGGGCCGACGGCACGCCGGTCGAGGGCGTGCCCGGCTTGAGCGGCGCCACGCTGGATCTGCAGGCCGGCCGCGCCGGTGGCCGCGCCAACCTGAGCCTGCGCGAGGGCGCGCTGGAGTTTCCCGGTGTCTTCGAGGAGCCACGCATTCCCTTGGCGGAACTGGATCTGCGGGCCAACTGGCAACTGCAAGGCGAACACATCACCGTCAACCTGGACGAGCTGAAACTCAGCAACGCCGACCTGGCGGGCAGCTTCAAGGCGCGCTGGCACACCACCGAGCCGAAGTTGCCGGGGCAGGCGCGTTTTCCTGGCGTGCTGGATCTGCAGGGCAGTTTCAGCCACGGCAACGGCGCGCGCGTGCACCGTTACCTGCCGCTGGTCATCCCGGCCGAGGCGCGGCACTACGTGCGCGACGCCATCCAGAAAGGCGAGGTGCGCGATGTCGCGGTGCGCGTCAAGGGCGATCTGCACGAGCTGCCATTCGACAAACACCCCGCCGCCGGAGAGTTCCGCATTGCCGGCCAGGTGCAGGGCGTGACCATGGCCTACGTGCCGCGCAGCCTGCTGCCGGCCGGTCAGCCGCCCTGGCCGGCGCTGGAGGCGCTGGCCGGCGAGTTGGTGTTCGAGCGCAACGGCATGCGCGTGAACAACGCCCGTGCCCGCGTGCAGGGCCATCCCGGCTGGCAGTTTCCGCGCATCCAGGCCAGCCTGCCCGATTTCGAGCATTCGCGCCTGAAAGTGGAGGCCGAGGGGCGCGGCGCGCTGAGCGCGGCGCTGGGCATCGTGCGGCAGAGCGCGCTGGCCGGCTTCACCGAGCACGCCCTGGACCAGGCCAGCGCCAGCGGCGATGCCGGACTGCAGCTCAAGCTCGATTTGCCCATCGAGCACATCGAGCGCAGCAAGGTCGAGGGCCGCGTGGCCCTGCAGGGCAACGATTTGCGCATCACGCCCGACACGCCGCCCCTCGGGCAGGCGCAAGGCGCCATCAGCTTCACCGACACCGGCTTTGCCATCCAGGACGTGCGCGTGCGCCTGCTCGGTGGCGAGGCACGCGTCAGCGGCGGGCACCCCGGCGGCGCCAGCGGCGACAAGCGCCCCGACGTGGTGCTGCGCGCCAGCGGCACCGCCAGCGCCGAGGCCTTGCGCCAGATGAGCGACTGGGGGCCGGTGGCGGCGCTGGCGCGCCAGGCCAGCGGCCGCGCCAGCTACGAGGCCGTGCTCGGCTTCGGCGCCGGCGCCACCGAGGTGCTGGTGACCAGCGATCTGCGCGGCCTGGCCGTGGACCTGCCCGCGCCCCTCGGCAAGCCGGCCGACGCGGCCTGGCCGCTGCGCTACGAGTCGCGCCCGCAAGGCAGCGCCGCCACGCCACGCGAGCGCCTGCGCGTCAGCGTGGCCGAGCTGCTGGCGCTGGAATTCGAGCTGGACACCGCCAGCACCCCGGCGCGGCCGCTGCGCGGCGCGATCGGCCTGGGCGTGCCGGCCGTGAGCTTGCCGGCCAGCGGCGTGTCGGCGCAGCTGCGCCTGCCGCGCCTGGACGTCGACGCCTGGGAAGGCCTGGCCGAGCGTTTGACCGGCGCGCATGGCGGAGAGGGCAGCACGAAAGGCTCGGCCGCCCTGCCCGGCTGGCGCGACTACCTGCCCAACGCCTGGTCCTTGCGCGTGGGCGAGCTGCACGTGGACGAACGCAGCCTGCACGACGTCAGCAGCACCGGCACGCGCGAGGGCACCGCCTGGCACGCCGAGGTGCAGGCGCGCGAGCTGGCCGGGCGCATCGACTACGGCGAAGGCGCCGACGGGCGCGCTGGCAAGCTGCGCGCGCGCCTGGCTCGGCTGGCGATTCCGGCCAGCGCCGGAGAAGAGCCCACGCCGGGCGCCACCCTGAACGACCCACCGGCCCACATGCCGGCCCTGGACGTGGTGGTCGAGCAGTTCGAGCTGCGCGGCAAGAAGCTCGGCCGGCTGGAGGTCGAGGCCGTGAACCTCGATGCCGCGCCCACGCGCCAGGGCGCACGCGGCGTGCAGGAGTGGCAGCTGTCGCGGCTGGCGCTGCGCACCCCCGAGGCCAGCTTCAGCGCCTCTGGCCAATGGGCCGCGCTGCCGCGTGCGCCGGCCCTGCCGCCCGACCCGCGTGCGCCGCGCGCGCCGAACGACCCGCGCCGCACCCAGCTCGACTTCCGGCTCGACGTGCGCGACGGCGGCGCCCTGCTCGCGCGCCTGGACATGCCGGGCGTGCTGACGCGCGGCAGTGGCCGTCTGGAGGGCAGCCTGGGCTGGGCCGGCTCGCCGCTGTCTCCGCACTACCCCAGCATGACCGGTCAACTGCGGCTGGATTTCGGCGCCGGCCAGTTCCTCAAGGCCAGTCCCGGCATGGCCAAGCTGCTCGGCGTGATCAGCCTGCAGGCCTTGCCGCGCCGGTTGACGCTGGATTTCCGCGACCTGTTCAGCTCCGGCTTCGCTTTTGACTCGGTGCGTGGCGACGTCGCCGTTCAGCGCGGCGTGGCCCGCACCAACAACTTGCAGATGAAGGGCGTGAACGCCGCCGTGCTGATGGAGGGCAGCGCCGACATCGACAAGGAAACCCAGGATCTGCGCGTGCTGGTCGTGCCCGAGATCGACGCCGGCACCGCCGCACTGGCCGCCACCGTCATCAACCCCGTGATCGGCATCAGTGCCTTCCTGGCCCAGCTGGTGCTGCGCCAGCCACTGATCAAGGCCGCCACGCGCGAATTCCACATCGGTGGCAGCTGGGACAATCCCCAGGTCACGCGCATCGACGGGCGCGCCGGCGGCGCCGCGCCGCCCCGCGCCCCCGCCTCATCCCCGAACGCCAAGGAGGAGAACCCACCGTGAAGGTCGCCGCCATCCAGATGGTCTCGTGCACCCGGCCCGAGCACAACCTGCGCGCTGCCCATGCCCTGCTGACCGAGGCCGCCCAAGGCGGTGCCGAGCTGGCCGTGTTGCCCGAGTACTTTTGCATCATGGGCCGGCGCGACACCGACAAGCTGGCCCTGCAAGAGCCCCTGGGCCACGGCCCGATCCAGGACTGGCTGGCCGCCACCGCGCGCGAGCTGGGGCTGTGGCTCGTCGGCGGCACGCTGCCCCTGGCGCTGGACGCGGACGACCCGCGCGCGGCCGAGGGCGCCAAGTGTCGCAACGCCTCGCTGGCCTTCGCCCCGACCGGTGAGCGGGTGGCCGCCTACGACAAGATCCACCTGTTCAAGTTCGACGACGGCAGCCGCACCTACGACGAGGCCGCCGTGCTGGTGCCGGGCGCCACGCCAACGCGCTTCGAGCTGCCCTCGCGCGACGGCCACCGCTGGAACGTGGGCATGAGCGTGTGCTACGACCTGCGCTTTCCCGAGCTGTACCGCGCCCACGCCGCGCAAGGGGCCGACCTGTTGCTGGTGCCCAGTGCCTTCACCTACGTGACCGGTCAGGCGCACTGGGAGCTGCTGCTGCGCGCGCGTGCCGTCGAGAACCTGAGTGGCGTGATCGCCGCCGCCCAGGGCGGCGTGCACGAAAACGGCCGCCGCACCTGGGGCCACAGCATGGTCATCGACCCCTGGGGCAGTGTGCTGGCGCAGCGCCCGGAAGGCCCGGGCGTGGTGCTGGCCGAACTGGAGCCGGCGGCGCTGCGTGCGCGGCGCGCGCAACTGCCCGCGCTGGACCACCGCGTGCTGGGGTGACACAGCTCGCCGAGCGGCTGGGCCGCTGTCCGCCGCGCTGGCCGCGCCGCGCCCGTGTCGTGCGTCTCGGGCCGCGCCCGGCGCGGTGGGGCCATTGACCATGAGCGTCGCGCCCGCGCCGCGCTGGCGCCAGCAGCTGGCGGCGGCCTTGGCGTTCGGCCGGCAGTTCGCCACCGGACGGCGTTGGCGCTTGTGGGCGATGCTGGTGCTGCTGCTGGCGGTGATGCTGAGCACCCTGGTGTGGCTGGCGCGCGGCTACGAAATCGACGCCGTGCAACGCGCGCTCGACCGCGAGAACGCCGAGGCCACGCAAATCCTGCGCCAGGCGCTGTCGCGCAACCTGCAGGACCTGCACAGCCTGGCCAACACCCACGGCAACGACCAGGACTGGCCGGCCGCGGCGTCGCGGCTGCTGGTGGAGCACCGCGAGTGGCTGCGGCTGGAGTGGCGCGATACCGATCTGCGGCTGTCCGCCGAGGCCGACAGCCCCTTCTTCACGCCCCTGGGCGAAGCCGGTGCGGCCGGCGTGGCGGCCGAGGTCGACATCCTGCGCGCCTGCGCCCTGGCGCGCAAGCAGGGCGCGGCCGCCTACGCGCCCAGCCGCTTCGTGCCGGGCCCCAGCGGCAGCGGACAGGAGGTGATGGAGCTGTGCCTGCCCCTGATGCAGGGCCAGCAGGTGCGCGGCTACGTGGTGGCCTCGTACTCCCTGGCCGGCGTGCTGTCCAGCCTGCTGCCGACCGAGGTCACGCGCAGCCAGAGCATGGCCTTCACCGAACTGGATGGCACCCGCCTGGCCGTGCAGGGCGCGCCGCGGCGCGGCGCGCGCACCTTCGTCTCGCAGCTGGTGCTGGATTTGCCTGGCAGCCCGCTGGTGGTGCGCATGGAAGGCACCCGGCCCGCGCCGGATGTCTTCCCCAACGTGCTCACGGCCCTGGTCACCGGCCTGTCGGTGGCCTTGGTCACGGTGCTGGTGCTGCTGGCGCGCGATTTGCGCCGCCGGCTGCAGGCCGAGGCCGAAGTGGCCGACGCGCTGGCCTTTCGCAAGGCCATGGAGAACTCGCTCATCACGGGCCTGCGCGCGCGCGACGGCCAGGGGCGCATCACCTACGTCAACCCGGCCTTTTGCGCCATGGTCGGTTTCGAGGCCCAGGAGCTGATCGACAGTGGCCTGCCGGCGCCCTACTGGCCGCCCGAGCACACCCACGAGTACGGCCAGCGCCAGGCCGTTCGCCTGGCCGGCCAGGCGCCGGCGCGCGAGGGGGTGGAGTCGGTGTTCATGCGCAAGGACGGCACGCGTTTTCCGGTGCTGATTTTCGAGGCCCCGCTGATGAGCACCACCGGCAAGCACACCGGCTGGATGAGCGCCGTGCTCGATCTGACCGCGCAGCGCCGCGCCGAGGAGCAGTCGCGCGCCAGCCAGGAACGGCTGCAGGCCAGCGCGCGCCTGGCCACCGTGGGCGAGATGGCCTCGCTGATGAGCCACGAGCTGAACCAGCCGCTGGCGGCCATCTCCAGCTACGCCACCGGCTCGCTGAACCTGCTGCCCGAGCAGGGCGACGTGCACGATGCCGACACCTTGCAGGACGTGCGCACCGCGCTGACGCGCATCGCCGAGCAGGCCGGACGCGCCGGGCGCGTGATCAACAGCGTGCACGACCTGGTGCGCCGACGGGGCACATCGCGCGAGGCCGTCACGCCCCATGTGCTGATCGACGCCGTGTTGCCGCTGGTGCAGCTGCAGGCGCGCAAGCTGGGTATTACCGTGCACCTGCGGCTGGCGCCCGAGCTGCCGGCGCTGTGGTGCGAGCGCACCATGATCGAGCAGGTGCTGCTGAACCTGACGCGCAATGGCATGCAGGCCATGGCCGAGGTCACCGGCGAGCGCGAGCTGACGCTGGAGGTGCAGGCCGAGCGCGCCGGCACCCGGGTCGGTGCCAGCGCGCGCGTGCATTTTTCCATCGCCGACAGCGGCGAAGGCATCAGCGACGCGGTGGCGCCCCAGTTGTTCACGCCGTTTTTCACCACCAAGGCCGAAGGCATGGGACTGGGGCTGTCGCTGTGCCGCACGGTGGTCGAGCAGCATGGCGGCGCGCTCTGGTACACCTCGCGCAGTCCGCGCGGCACGGTGTTTCATTTCGTGCTGCCGGCGGCCGGCCCAGGCCTGACGCGCGGCGCGCCGGCCCGCCCCGTCGTCGAGGACCGGGCCGGCGCGGCGTAACATGCCGGCATGCCGACGCTGCCCACTTTTTCCGCCCTAGGCCACGGCCCCCTGGTGCTGCTGCTGCACGGCTCCGGCGGGGGTTTTCGCGCCTGGGCGCCCCAGGTCGAGACCCTGGCCAGCCTGGGGTTTCGCGCCGTGGCCTGGGACATGCCGGGGTATGGCCACAGCCCGCCCATCGAGCCCTATGGCTTCAAGGGCCTGGCGGCCAGCTGCGTCGCCCTGATCGAGGCCCTGTCGGCCGACACGCCCGGGAGCGCCCCGGTGGCCCTGGTCGGCCAGGGCATGGGCGGCATGCTGGCGCAGGAAGTGGCGCTGCGCCGGCCCGACCTGGTGCGCCAGCTGGTGCTGGTGGCCACGGCCGCCGCGGTGCGGCCAGGCGACGCCTACGAGCGGTACCTGGCGCAATGCCTGGCCTGGCTGGACGAGGGCAAGGGCATGACCGAGATCGCCGACATCCTGCTGCCGCGCCTGGTCGGCCCGGGCGCCCTGCCCGAGGGCGTGCAGCTGGCCAGCTACTGCCTGGCGACCGACCACGGCGCCACCTGGCGCCGGGCGCTGCAGGCCATGCGCGACTTCGACCGCCAGGCCGCGCTGGCCGACATCCACGTGCCGACGCTGCTGGTTGGCGGCCAGCACGACCGGGTCAGCCCGCCGGCACGGATGCAGGCCATGGCCCAGGCCATCGGCGGGGCGCGGTATGCCGAGCTGCCCGGCGCCGGCCACCTGCCGCACCTGGAACACCCCGACGCCTTCGACGCCCTGCTGATCGATTTTCTGAACCAGGTGCCGGCCCGCTTGCATTGATCGGGCGCCTTGGTTGCTCTATTTTCAATAGCTCCTCAGGGATATTCGGCGGTCTTCACCGGCCCAAAAACACACTGGACCGAGGCAAAAAAATGCCCTGCGCACCGCTTGCGCGGGCCAGGGCGGCTGGTGCGGGCGTGGCGGTGCCGTCAGCGCACCAGCAGCAGCGGCACGGTGCTGTGCGCCAGCACCTTGGTGGCGACCGAGCCCATCACCAGGTTGGCCAGCGAGCCGTGGCCGTGCGAGCCCATGATCAGCATGTCGTACTTGCCGGTCTCGGCGGTCTTGGCGATGACCTCGGCGGCGTGGCCCACCTTCACGGCGCCACGCACCTTCAGGCTGTGGCGCTGCAGGAACTTCATCACCGGATCCAGCACTTTCTGGGATTCCTCGGCGTAGTAGCCGTCCACCGCTTCCTTGCCGACCATGGCGCGCGCGCGCGGCGGCAGGGGCGGCTGGACGGTGAGCACGGTGAAGTCGTTGTCGGTGCCGAACAGCTCGGGGTGCGTGGTGACGTAGGCCAGCATCTTCTTGGTGAACGCGCTGCCATCGACGGCCAGGAGAATTTTCATGAAGGCTCCTTGAGAAGGTGGGTAACTGGCGAGTCTAAGCGCTGGCCGCGTGCGCGCGGCACGGCGCCGGCTTAAGGCCGCGCGGCCTGGGCGACGGGAATCAGCAGCTCGGGCTGGAACGCCGCCTGCTCGCCCTTGTCGGCGTAGCCCAACGGGTTGGCCACCACCCGGCAGCGCCCCACGCGGTAGTCCAGCGCGCAATGCAGATGCCCGTGCAGCCACAGGTCGGCGGCGGGCAGCAGCTCGTCCAGCGCGTTGCAAAAGCCGGCCGTGCCTGGGGTCAGGCCGTAGCGTGGGTCGTGGCTTTGCAGGCTGGGCGCGAAGTGCGTGACCACCACCGTCGGGCCGTCGAACGGCTGCGCCACCGCCTGGCGCAACCAGGCCTGGCAGAGCAGCGACTGCGCGCGCATTGGCTCGGCCAGAAACAGCTCGCCGCCGCGCTGGCTGGCGGCCATGCGCAGGTAGTGGTTGGCGGCGCGGAAGGCCTTTTCGCGCGCCTGCGTGCGCGCCTGCGGCGTCGGCTCGCGCGCCGCCAGCGCGTCGAAATCGCTCCACAGCGTGGTGCCGATGAAGCGCACGCCATCCAGCACGCGGCTTTCGCGCTCCAGCCAGACCATGCCCAGGCGCTCGCAGGTGGCGCGCAGGCGCGCGTGCGTGGCGTCGAAATCCAGCGCGTCGTACTCGTGGTTGCCGGGCACGAACAGCACCGGCACCGGCCAGCCGGCAAAGCGGCCTAGGCCGAAATCCTCGTCGTGCAGGCCGGGCAGGGCCGAGCCGCGCTGGTACGAGCCGATGTCGCCGGCCAGCACCAGCAGGTCGGCGCCGGGCACGGGACGGGGCTGGAAGCTGGCGTTTTCCTCCAGGTGCAGGTCGGACAACAATTGAATCTTCATCGGGCGGCAGTCTCGCACGGCGCGTGGCCCGAGCGATTGGAGTGGATACTCTAGGGAAAACCCTAGGTTGACCCTAAAATACAGGGCATCGGCCACAAGCCTAACCCCGGAAGGGAAAGCGGTTCACCGCCGCGTCCCGCACACCATGTTCACCCAATTGCTGCACCGTTTGTTCAACCCCGTCGCCGAGCGCCGCGCACCGAGCGTGCCGGCCGAGCTGATGGCCCGCGCCGAAGCCAGCGCCGGCCAGGATCCGCAGCGCGCCGCCGAGCTGCGCCAGGCCGCCATCGCCTACCTCGGCGTGGTGCGCTGAGCGCCGGCCTGCCGCGTCAGGCGGCAGGTCTGGGGTGTCGGGGCGTTTTCGGTCCGCTGGGCCGCGCCTCCTGTATTTACTGCTTCAAAAACATGAGCGCCTGATCGCTCAAGACGCCGGCCCGCCGCCGACCTGGACCATGCGCCGCATGATCTCGTCCAGCGCCGCCTGGCTGTTGGTGCAGCGCCCGGTGTGCACGGGCGAGGTCTGGATGATGCTGCTGCGCCGCGCCGTCAGCCAGTGAAAGCGCGCGCGCAGCGCCAGCTGCCCGATCGGTCCGCCCCCTGGGCCGCCCTCGGCGATCGCCAGCAGGGCCGCCAGGTGGCGGCGCACCGTGTCTAGGTCCACGCCCGGGTCCAGCGCCAGCAGGCGCGCCTCGTCCAGCGCCACCGCGGCGCGCAGAAAACCCGTGCGCTGGCAGGACAGGATCACGCCCACGTTGACGAATTCCTCGCGCTCCACGCGCGGCACGATGCGGATCACGGCGTAGTCGTAGACCTCAGGCGCGGCCATTCAGGGCCTCCTGCAGCCAGCGCGCGCGCTCGGCCAGCCGGGCGCGGAAGTACTCGACGTAGGCCCGCCGGTGCGTGGCGGCCTCGGCCAGAACGCCCGCGCCGCCGCGCAGCCAGTCGTCCGGCACCGTGTCCAGCACCGCCTGCAGCACCGGGTCGGGCAGTTGCGCGGCCAGTGCCGCATCGACGTCGGCCAGACGGCTGGCCGACGGCAGCAGCACGTGGTCGCGGATCGGGGCGAACGGCTTGGCCGGGTCGGCCACCGTGCCGCCCCAGGCGTGGTGAAAGGTCAGCGCCGCGCCGTGGTCGATCAGCCAGGGCCGGCGGTGCCAGGTCAGCAGGTTGGTGTTGCGCGCCGTGCGGTCGACGTTGCCGACCAGGGCGTCGAACCAGACGATGCGCGAGGCCAGATCGGCCTCGATGGTGTCGGCCACCGGGTCGAAGTTGACCGCACCGGGCAGGTAGTCCAGCGCCACGTTCAGGCCGGCGCTGGCGCGCACCAGGTCCTGGATCTCGGGATCGGGTTCGGTGCGGGCCAGCTCCGGGTCCAGTTCGGCCAGCACGATCTCGGGCACCGGCAAATTCAGCGCCCGTGCCAGACCCCCGGCGATCAACTCGGCCAGCAGCGCCTTGACGCCCTGGCCGGCGCCGCGGAACTTCAGCACGTACAGCCCCTGGTCGTCGGCCTCGACCACGGCGGGCATGGAGCCGCCCTCGCGCAGCGGGGTGACGTAGCGGTTGACGGTGACGGTGCGCAGCACGTGGGGTTCTCGGGCCAAGGGTCAACGGGCGGGGGGGCATCGGCGTGCCCTCAGTGTACCGATTTTGCGTCAAAACTGGCTTTGGTCGGCGTGGATATTGCCTGATTAGCTATTAATTTTGAAGCAAAAAGCCCGCACAAAGGCGGGCTTCTGGCGCCGTGAAGGGCCGGGCGGACTCAGTGCGCCTGGGTTTCCAGCCGCTGCTCCATCGCCGCCTTGGTGTCGCTCAGCGCCTGGGGCAGGCCCTGGGCCAGCTGGGCGAACAGCTCGTCGTGCAGACGGAATTCGTCCTGCCAGGCGGCCTTGTCGATGCGGGTGACGGTGCCGAACTGCTCGGGCGTGAAGGCCAGGCCGGTCCAGTTGATCTCGGCGTACTGCGGGCCGACGCCGAACAGCGTCTGCTGGCCGGCGGCGCGGCCTTCGGCGCGGTCGATGATCCACTTGAGCACGCGCATGTTCTCGCCGTAGCCGGGCCAGACGAACTTACCGCCCTCGTCCTTGCGGAACCAGTTGACGCAGTAAATCGCCGGCAGCGCCGCGCCCTGGGCCTTGAGCTGCTTGCCCATGGCCAGCCAGTGGCCGAAGTAGTCGGCCATGTTGTAGCCGCAGAAGGGCAGCATGGCGAACGGATCGCGCCGCACCACGCCTTGCGCGCCAAAGGCGGCGGCGGTGGTTTCGCTGCCCATGGTGGCGGCCATGTAGACGCCTTCGGTCCAGTCGCGTGCCTCGGTCACCAGCGGCACGGTGGTGCTGCGGCGGCCGCCGAACACGAAGGCGTCGATCGCCACGCCGGCCGGGTCGTCCCAGGCGGCGTCCAGCGCCGGGTTGTTGGTGGCGGCGACGGTGAAGCGCGCGTTCGGGTGCGCGGCCTTGCGGCCGGCCTGGGCGTCCTCGGGCGTCCAGTCCTTGCCCTGCCAGTCCATCAGGTGCGCGGGCAGCTGGCCGCCCTGGTCCTTCTCCATGCCTTCCCACCACACGTCGCCGTCGTCGGTGAGCGCCACGTTGGTGAAGATTACGTCGCGGTTCAGGCTGGCCATGCAGTTCGGGTTGGTGAGCAGGTTGGTGCCCGGCGCCACGCCGAAATACCCGGCTTCGGGGTTGATGGCGAACAGGCGGCCGTCGCGCGGCTTGATCCAGGCGATGTCGTCGCCGATGGTGGTGACTTTCCAGCCGTCGAAGCCGGCCGGCGGCACCAGCATGGAGAAGTTGGTCTTGCCGCAGGCCGAGGGGAAGGCGGCGGCGACGTGGTATTTCTTGCCCTCGGGCGAGGTCACGCCCAGGATCAGCATGTGCTCGGCCAGCCAGCCCTGGTCCTGGCCCATCTTGGAGGCGATGCGCAGGGCAAAGCACTTCTTGCCGAGCAGGGCGTTGCCGCCGTAGCCCGAGCCGTAGGACCAGATTTCACGCGTCTCGGGGTAGTGGACGATGTACTTCACGTCGGGGTTGCAGGGCCAGACGGTCTGGTCCGTCTCGCCGGCGGCCAGGGGCGCGCCCACGGTGTGCATGCAGGGCACGAACACGCCGTCCTCGCCCAGCACCTCGATGGCGCCCTTGCCCATGCGCGTCATGCGCTGCATGTTGACGGCCACGTAGGCGCTGTCGGACAGCTCCACCCCGATGTGGGCGATGGGGCTGCCCAGCGGGCCCATGCTGAAGGGGATCACGTACATGGTGCGCCCGCGCATGCAGCCTTCAAACAGCGGCTGCAGCTTGGCGCGCATCTCGGCCGGCGGCGCCCAGTTGTTGGTGGGGCCGGCGTCTTCCTGCTTTTCGCTGCAGATGAAGGTACGGTCCTCGACGCGAGCCACGTCGGACGGATCGGTCCAGGCCAGGTAGCAGCCGGGGCGCTTGGCCGGATTGAGCTTCTTGAAGGTGCCGGCCTCCACCAGCTGCTGGCACAGGCGGTCGTACTCGGCCTGGCTGCCGTCGCACCAGTAGACGGTGTCGGGCTGGCACAGGGCGACCATATCGCCCACCCAGGCGATCAGCTGGGCGTTCTTGACGTAGTCGGGGACGTTCAAGTCCCGCGCCATGGCGGGGGTCTGGGGGGCGTTCATCGGCAAGGCTCCTATGTTTGAAAATCGTCTTTCCGAAAGCCTGCGGCCTTGGGAAAGCGGACTTGGACGGGAGCGGAGGGCGCGCCATGGCGCGCGGAAGGCGGGCTCAGGGCGGCATCTTGCGGACGGGGAAAAAGAGCGCCGCCTGGCCCGGTGCGCACGGCCCAGGCGGCTCGTGCAAGCGCCTGAAAGCGGGCAATTTGCTATACAACATGTAGCTTCTCAGGCAAGTTTGGCGCCGGCTTGCCCGAAAAAACAACCCAAATCCGATCAGGCCATCTTGACGGCGATGAAGGCCAGCAAAAAGATCAGGATGGCGCCGGCCAGCGGAATCACCACCGGAATGTGCCGGGTCACTTCTTCGACCGGATCGTGTTCGGCGGGGGTGTCGTGGGCGGTGGCGGACATGGCTGGGGTCTCTGGTTGCGGGACGAATCAAATATTTTAGCGGTTTGGCCCCCGTGGGCGCCGTCGCCGGGCTTACAGCAGGGCGTAGGTGGTGCTGACGCGGCAGACGCCGTGGCCGTCGGTGGCGCCACGCAGGTCGATCTCGCCAAAGGCCAGGCTTTTGCCGGCGCGCAGCACGCGGGCCTCGACCAGCGCGTCCTGGCCGGCCACCGGCTTCAGGAAGCTGCTGGACAGCTGCACCGTGGTGCAGGGGCGAAACTGGCCGAAATGGCGGATCAGCGCCAGCGCCATGGCGGTGTCGGCCGCCGCCATCATGGCCTGGCCGCACAGAATGCCGCCCTGGCGCGCCAGCGCCGGCGTGACCGGCAGGCGCAGCGTGACGCGGCTGGCGCCCACCTCCTCGACGCGCAGGTCCAGCGCCTGCACCCAGGGCGCGAACAGCTCGGCCAGCGCGCGTTGCAGCGCGCCGGCGTCGGCCACCGGGGCGGCGATGGCGCTGTCGGTCACGCGGCCGGGCCCTGGCCGGACGGCGGCGTGCCGGCGCTGTCGTCGTCCAGCAGGGGCGGGGCCTGGGCCGGCTTTTCCTGGCACAGGCGATCGGCCCAGCGCGAAGCCAGGCGTCCGGCCGCCTCGCGCCCGCCCAGGCCGAAGGCCAGGGCAATGGCCACCGCGATGGCGCCCAGCGTCAGGCCGAAGGCCAGGTTGACGATGTCGTCGGCGATGCCCATGGCGCGCAGGCCCATGGCCAGCACGATGCCCAGGATGGCGAAGCGCGCGATCTTGGCCAGCATGGTGGCCTGGCCGCTGGCGCGCGTGATGGCCTCATAGGCCAGGTTGGCCAGCATGAAGCCGATGACCAGGATCGCCGAGCCCAGCAGCACGTCGGCGCCGAACTCGATGAAGGTGCTGATCATGTCGCTGAAGCGGTGAAAGCCCAGCTGGTTGCCGGCTTCCACGATGGCGAACAGCATGGCGAACAGCAGGGCGATGCGCCCGACCAGGGCCGAGGGCGTGCTCTTCTGGAAGGCGCCCTGCAGGCCCAGCTTGGCCGGCAGCGCGTCCAGGCCGACGTTGGCCAGCAGGCTGGCCAGCAGGCGCGTGGCGAAGGTCGCCACCATCCAGGTGATGGCCAGGATCAACCCGGCGGCGACGATGCGCGGCACCGAATCCATCAGCATCGCCAGCATGTCGGTGGCCGGGCCGGAAATGGCCTGGATCTTCAGCGCGTCCAGTGCCGCGATGAGCGCCGGCACGAACACCACGATGAACACCAGCAGCCCGGCCAGGCGCGACAGCTGCACGGTGTCGGCCAGGCCGGCCTTGTTGCCGATCTGGTCCACGCCGGCCGAACGCAGCAGGTTGGAGGTCAGGTTGCGCAGCACCGTGGCCACGATCCAGCCGACGCCGCCGATCACCAGCGCCGCCACCACGTTGGGCAGGATGTCCACGGCCTTGGCGGTCATCTCGCGCAGCGGCGAGAGCAGGCCGTCCATTTGCAGCGTGCCCAGCACCGCCGGCACGAACAGCAGGATCACCAGCCAGAACAGCGCGTTGGACAGGCTTTCGCTGATCGGCGAGATGTTGGCGTGCTCGGACAGTTTTTCATCCAGCGTGGTCTTGTCGAGCAGCTTTTGCGTCACGCCGCGCACCAGGGTGGCGACCAGCCAGGCCAGCAGGGCCAGCAGCACGGCGCCGAGCATGCGCGGGGCGTATTCGAACAATTGGGTGGTCAGCGCCGCGAACGAACCCGAGACCATGGCCAGGTTGAGTGCGTTGAACACCGCCGCCAGCGTCAGCAGGATCACCAGCCAGAACAGCACCAGGGCCACCACGCCCTCGATGTCGACGGGCTTGCTGGTGACGTCCGAAAAGCGCTCGTTCAGGCGCAGGGCCGCCAGGCCCTTGCGCGTGCCGGCCTTCACCAGCGCGGCCACGAACCAGCCGACGATGAAGATGAGCAGCGCGCCGAGCAACTGGGCGATGTGCACGCCCATCGCGCCCTGCAGCGATTCCCACAACGTGGTGAGACTGTTCATTCCACTACCTCCTAATAGTTATCAACAAAAAAACGGGACCATGATCGCATCGGCGCGATTGACCCGTCAACCGCGCGGGTCAAGTCCGCGTGCGTGATGCGGGTCACACGGGGCTCGAATCGCCGGCGTTGAGGTGTATTCCCCGCCGGTGCCGATTGCGTTATGGTCAGACTTGTGTCGGCACTCGTCGTGACGGGAGATTTGCGATGACTAGACAACGGACAATCCAGATGCGCCAGCCGGCGGGCATGCGCCCTTCGCCCGGTTTGGCGAGCGCGCCCGTGCTCGATCTGATGTGCTCGCACTTCGTGCTCACCCTGGCGGCGCAGCAGGGCGGCAAATTCAACGTCCGGCGCGACATCAACGGCCTGATGTCGCTGGCTGGCCGGCACCTGATGTGGCCCGAGCCGGTGCTGGCGCGCCTGCGCGAGTTTCTGGCCCGCCGCTGCAAGGACAACGAGTTCTGGAGCGGCCACGCGCAGCTGGGCCACGCCGAGTTCCTGGAGCGGCACGGCCTGTGGCGCGGCCCCTACGAGGAAGGCACGCTGTTCTTCTACCTGGACGAGTACGCCAAGGACGCGCCCAAGGACCTGCTGGCCCTGCTGGCCAGCACCGGCCAATGGCTGAGCCACGCGCTGAAAAAGCAGTCCACCCTGGTGGAAAAGAACATCGACTCGCTGTCCAACCTGCTGCAGCTGAACAAGGCCGAGCGCGCGCTGCTGCTGTACGGCACGCTGGCGCGCTACCAGCGCGATCTGCGCAGCCTGCTGGTCGAGTTCAAGGTCAACAACGCCCCCGAGGCCTACGCCGCCATCGCCGACCTGGCCGGAGTCAATGCCACCGAGGTCGGCGAGGCGCTGCGCGCCGGCGGCCGGCTGGAGCGCATCGGTCTGGTCGAGAACCTGATCTCCGAGCACAGCATCACCGACCTGGCCGACCTGATGAAGGTCAGCGAAAAACTGCCGCCGGTGCTGATGCGCGAGTACCGCGACCGCGCCGAGCTGATGGCGGTGTTCACGCGCCCGGCCACGCCGAGCGAGCTGAAAACCAACGACTTCGACTTCGTTGGTGACGACGTGCAGGTGCTGATCCAGTTGCTGCGCAAGGCCCAGGCCACGCAGGCCGTGGGCGTCAACGTGCTGATGTACGGCCCGCCCGGCACCGGCAAGACCGAGCTGGCCAAGGTGGTCGCGCGCGAGGCCGGCCTGGCGCTGTTCGAGGTCGAGTACGCCGACCGCGACGGCAACAGCCTGTCGGGGCGCGACCGCTACCGCTCGATGCAGATCGCGCAGGTGTTCCTCAAGGGCTCGCACGAGGCGGCGCTGCTGTTTGACGAGGTGGAGGACGTGTTCCCGCCCATCAGCGTCGATGCGGCGGGCCTGATGGCGCGTGCCGAGCAGCAGGCGCTGCCCGCCGCCAGCGGCCACAGCGTCAGCGGCAAGGCCTGGGTCAACCAGATCCTGGAGAGCAACCCAGTGCCCACGCTGTGGGTCACCAACCGCATCGAGCAGATCGACCCGGCCTTCCGGCGCCGCTTTGCCTACCACCTGGAGCTGAAATCGCCCCCGCCCGGCGCGCGCGAGCAACTGGTGCGCAAATCGCTGACCGGCGTGGCCGTGAGCGACGCCTTTGTCGCCAAGCTGACCGAGCGCAAGGGCCTGACGCCGGCGCAGATCCGCACCGCCGTGCGCTTTGCCGATCTGGCGCATGCCGCCGAGCAGCCCGGGGGCGAAGCCTTCGAGGCCCTGATCGAGCGGCAGCTGCGCAACTCCGACGCCGCGCTGGGGCGCGCCGCCGCCAGCCAGGGCCCGCGCGGGCGCCGCCAGGTCACCACCTACGACCTGGGCATGCTGAACGTCGAGACGCGCTTTGACATTCCGCGCATTGTCGAGGCCCTGAAGGCGCGCGGCCATGGCGCGCTGTGCTTCTACGGCGCCCCCGGCACCGGAAAAACCGCGCTGGGCGAATACATCGCCGAGCAAATGGGCCAGCCGCTGATCGTCAAGCAGGCCAGCGACCTGGTCAGCAAGTTCGTCGGCGAGACCGAGCAGAACATGGCTGCCATGTTCAAGGAGGCCACCGAGGAAAAAGCCGTGCTGCTGCTGGACGAAGCCGACAGCTTTTTGATGGACCGGCGCGGCGCGCAGCGCAGCTACGAGGTGACCGAGGTCAACGAGATGCTGCAGCAGATGGAGCGCCACGACGGTGTCTTCATCTGCACCACCAACCTGCTCGACCGCATCGACCAGGCGGCGCTGCGGCGCTTTACCTTCAAGATCAAGTTCAAGCCGCTCACGCCCGAGCAGCGCGAGCGCATGTTCGTCACCGAGGCGCTGGGCGGCCAGGCGGAGCACCTGGATGCGGCCATGTGCCGCCGGTTGGCCCGCCTGGAGCAACTGGCCCCCGGCGACTTCGCCGCCGTCAAGCGCCAGACCGACATCCTGGCGGCCGAGTTCACGCCCGAGGAGTTCCTGGAGCAGCTCGAAGCCGAGCACCGCATCAAGCCCGAGGTGCGCGAGCAGCGCTCGATGGGGTTTGTGCACTGAGTGAGCTGAGCCGACGCCGGCGTGGCGGGCCGCCGTGCCGTTTGACCCTCAGGCGCCCTGAACCGCCGCCTCCAGCACCGGCTTGGCCCAGTCCGGCGTGCGCTGGAGTGTTTCCAGGTCGCTGAGTGCGGGCCAGACCAGTCGACCTTGGCGGATGACGGCCAGCGGCAGCGGATCGGGCACCGGCTGGCCCGGCGCCACGCTGGCGCTGTTGTCGAACACACGCACCTCGGCCAACAGCGGCAGCAGGCCGATCAGATTGGCTGTGGCGCCGACCCAGCGCTCGCGGATCTTCGCCTCAGGAATGTCGTGCCCGCCCGCCGCCACCCGCGCCTGTACCCGGGCGATGTGCAGCTCGGGGCTTGCCAGGCCGCAAAACCACACCAGCACGTCGTGCGTGCGACTGGCCTGACGCAGGCGCTCGGCCACGCCGCGGCCACCCAGGGTGGTTTCAAAAGCAAATGAGCGGTCCTGCGCCAGCGCCTCGTCCAGTCGACGCATGCCTTCCTGCCAGGCGGTGGCGTTGGCGGCGGTGGGGTCGGCGCCGGTGGCGGCGCGCAGCTCGCGCGCAAAAGCATCGGGGTTGTACCAGGCCAGACCGGCGCGCGTGAGCAGGTGACCGCCGACCGAGCTTTTGCCGGCGCCGTTGACCCCAGCCAGCACGTAGATGACGGGGCGCGCGTTCATGCGGGTGGCTTTCAGCCTAAATTTTAGCCAGATGTCGGCGTGGAAATTGGGCTGTGCGCTATCAAATCAGGAATTCAGGCGCAAGCTGCCGCCCGATCCTTCACTGCGGTGCGTCGGTCTTGACCTGCCCTTGCAGCGCCGTCGACTGGCCGAACACCTGGCGCAATTGCTCGCCGGCGGTGTCTGCCGCCAGTCCCGCCAGCCGCTCGTCAAAGCTGCGGCGCAGGGTGTCCAGTGCCGCTTCCTGCTGCGTTTGCGCACCTTGCGCGGCTTGCAACAGGCGCTGGTATTCGTCGGTGGAGAGGATCACCGCCTCGGGCTGGTCGTGGTTGGTGACCAGCACCGTGCCCTCGCGCCCCACCGCGCGCATCACGCCGCGCCAGCCGAGCTTTTTCACGTCGGAGGCCGGCGTGCGCGGCAGTTGCGCAACGCGCTGGTTCCATTCGTTCAGACGCAGGGCTTGGGCCATGAGCATGCTCCCTTGGGCAAATGGTGGGGAATTAGTCCATTTTACCCATTTTGGTCTTTTTTGACCGGCCGCCCAGTCTGATCCGAAAAATACGAATGATTCAAGCGAGAGGTCGGCGTGGAAGTTGGCGTGTTAGCTATTAAAAACGAAGCAAACGCGGGCCACTGACATCACCCCACGTGGCGCGCGAAGAAAGCCAGCACGCGCTCACGCGCCGCCTTGGCCGACGGAGCGTCGTAGGCCCCGCGCTGGTCGCAGTTGAAGCCGTGGTTCGCCGGGTACAGGAACACCTCGACCGCCGGGTGGGTCTTCCTGAAGGCTTCGATGCCGTCCATCGGCACCCACTGGTCGCGGTCGGACAGGTGCGCCTGCACCGGCACCTGGGGCTGGCGCGCGAGCTCCTCGGGCGTGGTCATGCCGCCGCCGTAGTAGGGCGCCGCCGCCGCCAGGCCTTTCAGCGTGCTGGCGGCGCGCCAGGTCAGCAGGCCGCCCCAGCAGTAGCCGACGATGCCCACCTTGCCGCCGCTGGTCTTGGCGGCGTAGTCGATGGCGGCCTGGATGTCCTGCATGGCGCCTGGCGCCGGCAGCGCCTCCACGGCCTGCTTGAGGGCAAAGCCGGCCTGCATGTCGGCGTCGCCGTAGCCCAGGTCGACACCGGGCTTGACCCGATGAAAAGTGCTGGGCGCCACGGCCAGGTAGCCGTCGCGGGCGTAGCCGTCGGTGACGTCGCGGATGTGCGAGTTGACGCCAAAAATCTCCTGCAGCACGACCACGGCGCCTTTCGGCTTGCCGAGCGGCTCGGCCACGTAGGCGGGGAAGGTCTGGCCGTCGGCGGCGGTGAGGTCGATGAACTGTCCCATGGGATGCTCCTGAGGTGGGGGTCTTGAAGGGGGGCGGGCGTCAGCCGAGCAGCCTGCGGGCGACGAAATCCAGCCGGTCCTGGCCCCAGAACAACTCGCCGTCCACCACGTAGGTGGGCGCGCCGAACACGCCGGCGTCGAGAGCGGCCTGGGTGTGGGCATCGTAGCGCGCCTGGACTTCGGCGGCGCGCGCGCCGGCCAGCCGCTCGGCGGGCAGATCGGTTTCCTCCAGCAGCTCGCTCAGCGTGGCTTCGCTGGCGATGTCGCGCTCCTGGCACCAGCAGGCGGCCAGCACGGCCCCGGTCAGGCGCATGGCGGCGTCCATGCCGTCCAACTGGGCCACGGCGGTGATCAGGCGCGCCGAGGGCGTGCCATCGACCGGGAAAAAGCGCGGTTGCACGTTCAGCGGCAATTCCAGTTGCTCGGCAAAACGCTTCAGTTCCACCAGCCGGTAAGCCTGGCGCTGCGGTGCGCGCTGGCCCAGCGGCAGCCCGCCCGAGGCCGGAAAGATGCGGCCATAGTCCACCGGCAGCACCGCCACCTCGCGCCGGCCGCGGCGCAGCAGCTCGGCCAGGCGGGCGTGGCCAAGGTAGGTCCAGGGACTTTGCGGGGTGAAGTAGTACAGCACGGTGCGGCTCATACGGGTCTCCTCAATAATGGTTGCCAGAACGCGGGTGATGGCGGAGTTGTACAGGAGATTGGATGTGGCGGCAGGCAAAGTGCTTCTCGTGACCGGCGGCAGCCGCGGCATCGGCGCGGCCACGGCGCGGCTGGCGGCGCGGCACGGCTGGACGGTGGCCGTCAACTACAGCGCCCAGTCGCTGGCCGCCGACGAGGTGGTGCGCGCCATCCGCGCCGGTGGCGGCACCGCCATCAGCGTGCGCGCCGACGTGGCCGACGAGGCCCAGGTGCTGCGCATGTTCGAGCACGTCGATGCCAAGCTGGGGCGTTTGACCGGCCTGGTCAACAACGCCGGCGTGGTCGATCGCGCCCAGCCGCTGGCCGAGCACAGCCTGGCGCGTTGGCGCCGCATGTTCGACATCAACGTCATCGGCACGCTGCTGTGCGCGCGCGAGGCGGTGCGGCGCATGAGCACCGCTCAGGGGGGCGCTGGCGGCAGCATCGTCAACCTGTCCAGCGCGGCGGCCCGACTGGGCGCGCCCAACGAATACGTGGACTACGCCGCCGCCAAGGCCGCCATCGACGCGCTGACCATCGGCCTGGCCAAGGAAGTCGGCGGCCAGGGCATCCGCGTCAACGCCGTGCGCCCGGGCCTGATCGACACCGACATCCACGCCAGCGGCGGCCGCCCCGACCGGGTGCGCGAGCTGCAGGCCGGCGTGCCCATCGGCCGCGGCGGCACGGCCGACGAAGTGGCCGAGGCCATCGTCTGGCTGCTGTCCGAGCAGGCCAGCTATACCACCATGTCCCTGATGGACGTTTCCGGAGCCCGTTGAATGAGCAGTGAAAACCAAGACCACCCACAGCAGCACATCCAGTACTTCTGGGAAGACCTGCCCGTGGGCAAGCGCATCGAGATGGGCAGCATCACGGTCGACCACGACGAGGTGGTTGCCTTTGCCAGCAAGTACGACCCACAGCCTTTTCACCTGAACGACGCGGCGGCGGCCAAATCGATGTTCGGGCGCCTGTCGGCCAGCGGCTGGCACACCTGCGCCATGGCCATGGGGCTGATGGTGCGCAACTTCCTGAACGAATCGTCCAGCCTCGGATCGCCGGGGCTGGAGGCCGTCAAGTGGCTGAAACCGGTCTACCCCGGCGACACGCTGACCTTGTTTCAGGAGATCCAGGACAGCCGTCCGATGAACTCGCGCCCCGACGTCGGCCTGACCCGCACGCTGTGGGAAATGTTCAATCAGCACGGCGAGCAGGTGCTGCTGATGGACGGCTGGGGGATGTTTCGGCGGCGCGAGCGGGGCGAGGGTCGCTCCGACACCGCTGGCTGAGCCGCCTCAGCCTTGATTTTCTTGCTCGCCAAACGTCGTTTGTGACCGACGGCGGGCCATTTCCACACGGGCGCGCCACACGGCCCACCTTTTGAAAGGAATACGCATGCCTCCCATCAACGCCTACCTGATCGAAGACGACGCCCAGCCGGCGCGGGCCGGCTTCACCACCTTGGCGTCGACGCAACTCGACCCCGGTGACGTGGAGGTGGACATCCACTACGCCAGCGTCAACTACAAGGACGCGTTGGCCGCCACCGGGCGTGGGCGCATCATCCGGCGCTTTCCCTGCGTGGGCGGCATCGACGCGGTCGGCACGGTGGCGGTGTCCGGCAGCTCGCGCTTCAAGGCTGGGGATTCGGTCGTGGTGCACGGCCACGGCTTCGGTGTGTCACACCACGGCGGTTGGGCCACGCGGGCGCGCGTGCCGGCCGACTGGGTGAACCGGATTCCGTCGCCTCTGACCGAGCTGGACGCCATCACCATCGGCGTGGCCGGCTACACCGCCGCGCTGGCGGTGGACTTGATGGAGCTCAACGGCCTGAAACCCAGCGGCGGACGCGTGCTGGTCAACGGCGCCACGGGCGGCGTGGCCGGCATCGGCATCGACATGCTGGCCCAGCGCGGCTTTCATGTGGTGGCGGTGACCAGCAAGCCCGAACACGCGCCCTACCTGAAAGAGCTGGGCGCGCGCGAGGTCATCACCGCCGCCGAACTGCCGCCGGCCACCCGGCCGCTGGAGAAAGCGCAGTGGGCCGGCGCTCTGGATTCGCTGGGCGGCGAGCCGTTGGCCGCGCTGACGCGCACCATGGACCGCGACGGCGTGATCGCCAGCTTCGGCAACGCCGCCGGGCACGACTTCACCACCAGCGTGATGCCCTTCATCCTGCGCGGCGTTCGGCTGATTGGCGTCAACTCCGACAACCCGCCCGACGTGCGCGAGCACGTGTGGCAACGGCTGGCCACCGATCTGCGCCCGCGCCACCTGGGCCGCATCGCCCAGGTCAAACCCTTCGAAGCGCTGCCTCAAGTGGTGCTGGACGTGGCGGATGGCCGCAACCGAGGACGCAACGTGATTGCCGTCAACCCCACCCCATGACCGCCGCCGCCCTGGCCGCCCGCGCCATCCTGGGCCTGCCCGTCCACACCGCCCTCAAATCCCCCGGCGCCAGCGCCGTCATCTACGGCGGCGTGGATGCGAAAGGCATCGTCTTCGAAGGCGTTGCCGAAGCCCTGCAAGACCCCCAGACCGACCTGCGCCTGTTCGGCAAACCCGAGAGCTTTGCCAAGCGGCGTATGGGGGTGGCGTTGGCTTGGGATGCGGATGTGGAGCAGGCCCGCCAGCGCGCCAATGCGGCAGCGGCCAAGGTGAAGCCGCAAGTCGCCTCACGTTGTGCTTGATTTATTATTGACGAAAGAAATTTTGTTAACAACAAACTGCGTTGACCTTCACGTGCCAACAGCAAGTTGCGTTGTTGTTAATAAAGACGAGAAAATTGATATCAAATCAGTTCGATGTTGGTTGGTGAATGACGACGCCATTTGTCATTAAAATAATATAAATTATTGACGACAAATTCAGGCAAGCCGCAGCCTCATGGTTCTCGACACCGACAACGCCGTCCATTACCACCTGGGCAAGTTCCCGCCCTCTCAGCTTGACTTTGGCCGGCTGCTGCCCGGCCTGCTGGACGCCACCGCCGCACTGGCACGCTACGACCAGATGCTGCGCGGCATGCACAACAGCGAAATCTTCCTGGCGCCCCTGCGCGGCCAGGAGGCGGTGATCTCCTCCCGCATGGAGGGCACCATCAGCACGCTGGACGAAATCCTTCAACTGCAGGCTGAATTTGGCGACGACGACGAGGGCGCCGCCACCGAGTTCCGGGCCGACGTCATCGAAACCGCGCTGTACCGGCGCGCCCTCAACACCGCCCAGCGCCAGCTCGAAGAAGGCCGGCCGCTGACCGAATCGCTCGTCAAAAGCATCCACCGCCAGCTGCTGTCCTTTGGGCGCGGCGCCAACAAGTCGCCCGGCGAATACAAGCGCGAGCAAAACTACATCGGCGAGCGCGGCAGCCGCAAGGTCAGCTTTGTGCCCATCGCGCCCGAGCACCTGACGAGCGGCACCGAGGCCTTGTTCAAGCTGGCGGGTGATGGCGCCATGCCGGTGCTGCTGCGCACCGCGCTGGCCCACGCCGAGTTCGAGTCGCTCCACCCCTTTGAAGATGGCAACGGCCGCGTCGGCCGAATGCTGATCACGCTGATGTTGTGGCAAGGCGGCGCCATCAGCGCGCCGCACTTCTATATCAGCCGGTACTTTGAAGACCACAAAGACGACTACATCCACCGCCTGCGCGAAGTGTCGGCCAACGACGACTGGGACGGCTGGTGTCAGTTCTTCGTGCAGGCGGTGGCGCAGCAGGCCGTCCGCAACCTGGAGGTGGCGCAGAGCATCCGCGATTTCTACGAGGACATGAAGCAGCAGTTCATCAAGCTCCTGGCGTCCAGATACGCCGTGGCCGCGCTCGATTACCTGTTCACGTCCCCGGTGTTCAGCAACAGCCGGTTCACCAGCAAGGCCGGCATCCCGTCACAAACGGCGGCGCGCTTTACCCGCGTCCTGTTGCAAGCGGGCCTGCTGGAAACCGTCATCGAGCCTGCGGGCCGACGCTCTGCGGTCTATCGGTTTGAGCCGCTGATGGCGAGGGTGCGGGTTTAGGTGGTCGCCGTAATGCGCGGCATGAGGTGTCCAGAAACCACCCGCAAGATGATCAGACTGACCTACGCCTGATCGGCAATCCCGAGAGCTTCGCCAAGCGGCGGATGGGGGTGGCGTTGGCGCGGGGTGCCGACGTTGAAGAGGCGACGGTGAGCGCGAAGAGGGCGGCGGGGACGGTGAGGCCGGTGCGGGCAGTGTGGTGAGCCTATCGCGAAGGAAAGCAGCGTGCGCCGTTTCCTGTCTTTGAGTTGAAGGAGTGAACGGCTGGTTCGCAGCGGGTGCAGTCTTCCGCTGCAGGTTGCTGGATCCAAGCCCCGGGGCATGAAGCCGTCATTGGAATGCCTGTCTCTGCGCCGGCAGCGATGACCGTTGTCGAGAGTGAAGCAGCCTGCCAAGTGGCTTGGCGGCCGCGCGCCACTCCTACTCTTCGCCGTACTCAAACTTCCGAAGGGCAATGGAGCATCCGCACGACGACGCTCACTCTCACTCATACCGGAGCTGAAGGCCAAGTTATTCAAGCTCGACCGCTTGCCGCGCACGCGAACGGCGATCTTCAAAGTGACAGGTCGAATGCGTTCTATTAAGCGTCACAAACGAAAGGTCCAACGGTCGAAAGCATCTCGACGCACTACTCCCATGGAATGGTCAGCGTCTTGCCGGGTGCGCCCGTCGAGAGCAGGACGACTGAGCTGCCGTAGTCGAGCACCAGCAATCCCTGCGGCACCGAATAGGTCGGTAATACGCGGCCGCTCAAGCGGGCTGCGAGGGTTACGTCTCCGTGCAGCGTGTCGGCTGATGCATCCAGCACAACTTCCCCGATGCGGCTGCAGTTGCCGGGGTTTCGCGGATCGAACAGTGCTGCGTCATGCAACTCGACGAGCCAGACCAGACGCGGCAACTCGATGGTGCGATACCAGTCCTTCAAGGCTGGATCGAGTTCCTCATCGTTCAATGCCCATCTGCGGAACGCGTGCCGGCGCACAAGCAGTGTGCGAAGCACGATATCTCCCTCCGGCGTGAGTCGAGGCGGCTTGCCGGTGTCATAGCCAGACAGCACGACGCAACTGAAGGCCAGGGCCTTCAATGCAGCCTGTTCAGCCTCTTTGGCTGTCATATGGACGGCTTCCGGCAGCGGCACGATCAGGTTCTTCGCATGCTCAAGGCAATAGTCCTTTTGCAGCGGATCGCCCGACGTGATCGGCAGGTACGGTCCCGTGTTGTCGTTGTGGATGATGAGTGCGTCCACCCAGTCCGATGCGGGGCGATATCGAATGCCAAGCGGGGTCACGATGCGGGTCGTATCTACTGCAGGATGTGCGACGAGTTGGCGACCTATGCACACCACGGCGTGGCCGCCACTCGTCGGAAACAGCGTCGCAATCACCGGCAGGCCGGACTCAATGTATGGCGCCGCCTGCTCGATGACCTGCGCGGCCGTCGGCGACATGCTCGGTGGGGTGGGGTCACAGGTCAGGGCCAGCGGATCGTGGCCGGATGAGCGCACGGCCTCTAGCATCTGCTCGATGACAAGACCCTGCCGGCCCGGAAAGACGCGGTCGAGCGCGACGTAGCGAGTGGCCGCACGCGTAAGGTCGGCGGGGTTGTAGGCGGTATTGCCGACCCGCTTCATCTGGGTCCGCAGCGCGATCCAGATGCTCGCCTGGGCGCAAGCGCCCACCGCGTTGTCTTGCTGCAGGTACGGAGTACCGCAGACCTGGAAGTCCTTGCCGGCAATATGCACAGGAAAGCATTCGTGGCAGGTCACATCGCAGACGTGCGCGGGAATCAGGATTGAGGCGCCGACGGGCGCGTGCCGCAGGGGACGGAATGTCACGAACCCAAGGTACTGGCGCGAAGGCTCGGCCAGGTTGTCGAGGAAATCGAGCACCGCTCGGGCACCTAAGGCCTCCCCCTCTACTTGTGCTCGCATGGGCGCAGCGAACGCATGCAAGCGCGAGCACAGATGCGAGATCACGCGGTGCTGCTTGCTATAGAACGCTTCGTGTTCAGCGAGGAAGTCTGGGTCGCGGACAGAGTCTTGAAGGAGCAGGGTCTGGGCGCCGATCCCGCGGAGGTGTTCGACGACCCGCTGGAAGGGCACCAGCGGCTGCCCGATGAGCGCGAACCGCTGCATATCGGAGGCCGGCGGCACGATGGTGCGCAGGAGTTCTGATGCGTCGGCGATCGATTCGAGATCGATGAAGCGGTAGCGAAGACTCATGCGTGCATTTTTGCACGCAGTGAACCACTGAGTTAAGTTAGCGCACAGTCAGACGCAGATTTTCAACCGGCACTGTACGCTCGCGCTCCCGCAGGGCCAGCACGTCGTCAAGCATCGCGTTGGATAGCAACTCGTTCAGCTTGGCGCTGAGTTGCTCCGGTATCTGCACCGCCTGGCCGGGAGCGCGGAGAGTCTGCTTCACCATAGGTCTGGCGAGGTCCGCAACAAACTCCAGAGCGCCAGCATCGATGATCGGCATGGGCAGACTCCTGTAAGTTTGACGGCTAAAAAGCCGTGGATTATGGACTGGAATCCCCGATGCGTCCAGCGCGCATCGGGGATTTCCTTATTTCCAGACGTTAGCACATCGTCAACGTCCGCGACAGTGCGAATTGCACGGCAATTTCGGCACCCAGAACTGAAAAAGGGGCCGAAGCCCCTTGGAGGAGGATATTCGAACCCCTTCGATCAACCGGAGTGCAGGCGCCTGCACCACGCCCAAAACCGCGCAAAGGCAGAAATTTTGGGCATTAGCACCTCTGCATTCAGCGGGGGCGGAGCGGCCTCCACTGCTGCGGACCCGTTCGCGGGCAAATCCCGCTGCTGCCGTTCGTAATACTGTTGCTTTGACGCCTTGTCCCAAACTCGCCCGCGCGCGATGGCGCGATCCGACATGTCCCCCGCCCTCCAGATCGCTCCGTTCTCGATGAAGTAGTGCGAACGGCAGGGAAAGGCCCAGTTGCCGATCGACGGCATCAAGGTCACCCCCTGCCGGCCGAAACTGATCGACCAATCGGTCGGTGATAGAGGTGTGACAACCTCGCGGCCGCAGCCGCAGGCGCAGAGATGACCGGCGACATCCCCATCCGTGGTGACGTACAAGGTGAGGGGCCGCAATGCCTCCGGCAGCGCGGCGACCACCTCGCACCTGAACCGGAGGCGCTTCACCGCCGTTCGAGCCGGCTGAGCTGGTTCAGGTTCACGCTGAACGTCGTCTCATACTCTTCGTGGTCATCCAGGTAGAAGCCGCTCATGCGCTTCCACTTGGCGACCGCCAGACCGGCATTCAAGCAGTTGAAGTCGGCGACCTGGATGTTCGAGGCATAGAGTTCCTCGTCGCGGTCGGCGCGCGGAATGCGCGCCAGTGCGATGTCCCGGGTCGAGGGGGTGCTGACCGTCACGCGGCACGTGCCCCAGATCGATTCCTGATCGTCGGAGAGGTTCAGGCCCATGCCGGCATCGATCACCGTCACTCCCGTTTCGGCCAGTGCGCGCAGGACCAGCTGCCTGACTTCGCCGCGATCGACGCAGAGGAACACGTAGTCGAATCCGGCAAGCTCCATCACGTTGCCTTCGTCGATCATGACCTCGTGCGGCACCACGCCACGGCGCATCGTCGAGTAGTGCTCGCTGAGGTATTTCACCTTCGTGATGCCGCGATCCAGGATCTCCCGCGAGATGGCGCCTGGCAAGCGGAACGCGTTGTGCGGCCGCAGCAGGTCGGCGTCGAACAGGTGAATTTCAACCACGTGCGTCTTGGCAACCAGGTCCAGTGCGTAGCTGCCCGTGCCGCCCAGGCCGACGAACGCAATCCGCTGTTGGCGGAAGCGCGCCGCGAGACGCTGGATACCGGCTCGGCTTGACGCGGTGTCCTGGTACAGGAACACCGAATCATCCTCGATCGGCTCGTGGGTCCGGAAGGTCCGTGCGTCGGCGGTGGGGTCCAACGCCTTGGCCTGACTCGAGATGACCCGCACGTAGGTGGTGATCTTCTCGTAGTAGCTCTCGTAGTAGCCGCGCTGCGGCTTGTTGGAGAAATGATGCCGCGCCGTGATCCCCTCGGCCAGCTTGAACTCCGCGCTCTGGCACCGGATCTGAACGAGATCAGCGCCGTTGGCTTTGCACGGGTGTTCGCCGATGAAGTGGACCTGGTGCGTAGGCGGCCGACCGAGCACGTCCGGCATGGCCGTGGTCAGTTCGGACACGATGATCCCGCGCGCGACCTCCTTCTTCGCATTGACGTACGGGACCGAGTGGACCAGCAAGAAGCCGGGCCGGACCTCGATCTCGTAGCCCTCGTCGATAAGGCGCTGCAGCTCCGGATTAAGACTTATCAGTCGGTGTGACATAGAACTTCATCCCTTCTTTGACGATGACGGATTGGCCTTCCACCAGCGAACCGTTCGGGTTCTGGCGTGGGCCAGAGGCGTAGTCGATCGAGTAGATGATCTGCTCGCTCGGTCCCGCTTCGGGATAGGCGAGCTTGACCACTTCCCAGTAGCTCAGCTGGCGGCGGTCGACGACGCGGTCCCGGGAGTTGACCTTGATCGTGATGCTGACCGGGCGCGTGATGAAGCGCTCGGTGCCCGCGCTTGAGAGGTCAACCATCTCCTTGTCCTCGATCAGCCGGTCTTCACCCCCGGCCGGCGCGTCCAGCCAGACATCGGTGGTCGCGGACGGCACCTCAGCCAGGCGCTTGATCGTGCTGCCAGAGATGCGCGTCGCGCCCCAGTCGAACGCTCGCTCGTCCAGGAAGAAGCGGTACGAGCGGTCGCTGCGGAACACGAGAAACTTCTCGGCACCAGCGCTGCGAAGGTCCACGGTCTCATCCGGGCGAACCGTCTCCAGCGCACCATCGCGCAGGACTTGGAACACCAGGAAGTCGCTCGCAGGACGCGCGCACGCGGCGGCCAAGATCTGGCTGCCTGTCACCACCGGATCGTCGACCACCACCGGCACGAACCGCATCGCTTGATCTCCGATCTGGATCTCGAACGGGCCGTGCTCACGAACAGGACGGCCGGCCGACACCGCGGCGTAGACGTCCTCGATACCTTCATCAGATTGCTTGCTCATTTTCAGCTTTCGGTTGTTCACGCGGAGAGCCGCGCACTTCGTTTTGGCGCTTGCTCAACGAGGCCGCTGCTGAGCGCTTGATTGCAACTATGCACAAGCATGCTAAATTTGTCAAGCACTTTAAGCATGCTTTGAAAATTTAGCAAAAGCGCCTAGACTTAAGGCAGGCGGGCGGTCGTGGGGGTCACGGGTGCTGTCGCCAAATTGGGCAATCCGTGAAAGTCACCCTAGGTCAGTACCTTGCATCGATCCGCGACGATCGAAAGATGTCGCTCAGACAGGTCGAAGAGGCCAGCGGCAAGGAGGTATCGAACGCTTACCTCAGCCAGTTGGAGAATGGGAAGATTCAGCAGCCGAGTCCGACCATCCTCAACAAGCTGGCCGAGATCTACAACATCGACTATCTCAAGTTGATGGACCTGGCGGGCTATATGCCGTCTGCCGCAACACGTGGCGACAACCAGCGGCATGGAAGGATTGCCACTTTCGCGGAACACAACCTGACCCAAGATGAAGAGGCGCAACTCTTGAACTTCTTAAAGTTCATGCGTTCGCAAAAGGGGAGCTAATGAAGCCTGACGACAGCAGTCTTCATTCATTTGAACTAGCCGCTGTCGAAAGGCAGGCGCTGAACCTACTCAATCGAGCCTCGGCCTTGGATGTCTTCCCTACGCCAGTCGAAGACATCTTGGCCGCCGCAAAGCTGCGCGTCGCGCCCAAGGGTATGTTCGATACCGCAGCGTTTCTTGCCTTTGTCAATAAGAAGACCGCGCAGGCAGCTCAATCGCTGAAGTCCGCTCTTTCGAAAGTGTTCGGGCTTTATGACGCCAACGAGCAAATCATCCACATCGATGACAGCGTCGTTCCCTCCAAGCAGACCTTTCTGAAGCTCCACGAGGTCGGGCATCATGAACTGCCGACCCACCGGAAGATTTTTAGCCTCTTCCAGGATTGCGAGAGGACGCTTGCGCCAACAGTCGCCGACCAGTTCGAGCGAGAGGCAAACAACTTTGCGCGCTTCGCTCTGTTCCAAGGCGATGGGTACAGGCGCATGGCTGCCGATATGGCGATGGGAATAAAGACGCCCATGGCTTTGGCTAAGAAGTTTGGCGCTTCGCAGTACGCATCTGCGCGGGAGTTCGCCAGAACCAACCATCGCCAGTGTGTCGTACTCATCCTCGAACCCATCGAATTCGTGCCAGACGGGCAGACTTACGCCAATGTGCGTCGCATTGAAGCCTCACCATCCTTCGCTCAGCAGTTCGGAATTCCAACCATCGAACGGATCGATGTTTCTCACGCACTGGGCGGCCTCTTACCGGTCGGCAGGAAGATGACCAAACCTACTCTTTTGGTCTATAGCGACCGCAATGGCGACAGACACGAATGTCTTGGTGAAGCTTTCGACACCAAGCACAACGTGCTGCTCCTTGTCTATCCGATCAAGGCGCTGACAGGATCACCAATTGCACTGCCAGTGCAATTCAGCGCCAAGTAAACGGGTACCACTCAGTCACCGCAGGCAGGACCGGTCGTTCACGATTCGTCGAGGACCGCGCCCAGTCGAATACTCGGTCTCCGGGGTGCTGCGGACATACGCGCCACTGTCCGCCGAAAGGCAGCTACCGATCAGAGCCGCCGCCCAGGCCGCTGAGAGCGAATGACGCTGACCAGCCTGAAGCGGCCGCAGCGTAAGCCGGTGATAATTTTGCCGAGCAAACGCTTTGCAAAATTAAACGAACACGCTATGCTGCGCCCATGCGCCCCGCCGAGCCCGTTCACGACACATCTGCGCCCCCCCGTCGCGGCCGCCCGCCCAAGACGGCGGCTGAGCGTGACGAAGGCAACCGCCGCCAGGCGCTGATCACCGCTGCGGCGCGCTTGTTTCGCACCAAAGGCTTCGACGGCACCAGCACGCGCGACATTGCGGCGGCGGCGGACATGCAGAGCGGGTCGCCGTTCTACTTCTTTCAAAGCAAGCAGGCGCTGCTGCATGCGGTGATGCAGGAGGGCATGGCGCGGGCCGAGGCGCACCAGGCGCAGGCGCTGGCCACGCTGCCTGCGCGGGCCGCGCCCGAGGACCGGCTGCGCACCCTGGTGCGCCAGCACTTCGAGGTGCTGCTGGGGCCGGGCAGCGATTTCATCCCGGTGATGCTGTACGAATGGCGCTCGCTGGACGACGCGCAGCGCGCCAGCATCTCAGCGCAAACGGCCGCGTACGAGGGCGAGTGGATGCCGGCGCTGCGCGCGCTGCACCGCGCGGGCCGGCTGAAGGCGCGGCCGGCGGTGGCGCGGCTGTTCATCTTTGGGGCGCTGAACTGGGCGGTGCAGTGGTATTCGCCCGGCGGCAAGCTGTCGCTGGACGAACTGACGGCGCAGGCGTTGGCGCTGTTCATCGGAGAAACGGATCCCAGGAGCAGCGGTTGATCGCTCGCAACCTCAAGAAGGATCACATGTGTACTGAATTTCTTGGTTCCGTGGACAGACACCTGCGAGGTGACCACGTTCCGCACTCGACAGCACCGCGTTCGCCGCGCCATGCGGCGTTGCTCGTCCTGGCAGACGCGAGCCTGCCGCGTCCTCGCGCCTTGCACGGCACGCCGATCACGGCACTGTCGAGCGCGTTCAACGACCGCTTCTAGGATCATGTACCAGTCGATTTTTGCCCCCGGCCTGCTGGCGGGACAGGTGGTGGTGGTGACGGGCGGTGGCTCGGGCATTGGCCGCTGCACGGCGCACGAGCTGGCGGCGCTGGGTGCGCGCGTGGTGGTGGTCGGACGCAATGAGGACAAGCTGCGCGCGGTGGAGGACGAGATCACGGCCGATGGCGGCCTGGCCAGTCGCGTGGTGTGCGATATCCGGCGCGAGGAGTCGGTCTTCGTGGTGGTGGCCGCCATCATGGCGACGTTCGGTCGCATCGACGCGCTGGTCAACAACGCGGGCGGGCAGTACCTCTCACCGCTCGAGAAGATCGGCGCCAAGGGTTGGCGCGCGGTGATCGACACCAACCTGACGGGCGGCTTCTTGATGGCTCGCGAGTGCTTCAAGCAAAGCATGCAGGCGCGCGGCGGCGCGGTGGTCAACATCGTCGCGGACATGTGGGGCTCGATGCCGGGCATGGCGCACAGCGGCGCGGCGCGCGCGGGCATGGTCAGTTTTACCGAGACGGCGGCGCTGGAATGGGCGCCCCACGGCGTGCGCGTGAACGCGGTGGCGCCGGGCTACATCGCCAGCAGCGGCATGGACCACTACCCACCCGAGGCGGGCAAGATGCTGCGCCGCATGCCGAGCACGGTGCCGCTGGGCCGCTTTGGGACCGAGGCCGAGGTGTCGGCCGCCATCGTCTTTTTGCTCAGCCCGGCGGCCAGCTTCATCAGCGGCACGGTGCTGCGGGTGGACGGCGCGCGCCCGCAGGTGCGCATGGGCACGGGCGAGGTGGCGGCGCCGGCCGATGTGCAGCAGCGCACGGCGGTGCGGCCGTTTGACGGCTTTCACCGCTATGCCGAGCCCAAGGTGCTCAAGCCATGAGCAGCAGCTTCACGTCCAGCTGGAACCCGCAGTCGGCTCAGGCGCAGGCGCGCCGCGCGGCCATGCTGGCGCGCATCGAGGCCTGGCACGAGCTGGAAGAGCGCGCGGCGCACAAGTCCGCCGGCGCCAAACCGCAGTTCGACAAGCGCGGCCAGTTGCTGCCGCGCGAGCGCGTGGCCCTGCTGCTGGACCGCGGCGCGCCCTGGCTGCCGCTCAGCACGCTGGCGGGCTATCTGCAGGACACGCCCGACGCCGCCAAGTCGGTGCCGGGCGGCGGCATGGTGGCGGGCATCGGCTTTGTCGAGGGTGTGCGCTGCATGGTGGTGGCCTCGGATTCGGGCATTGACGCAGGCGCTATCCAGCCCATGGGCCTGGACAAGATCCTGCGCGCGCAAGAGATCGCGCTGCAGAACCAGCTGCCCTTCGTCCACCTGGTGGAGAGCGCCGGCGCCAACCTGATGCGCTACCGCGTCGAGGGCTTTGTGCACGGCGGCGCGCTGTTCCGCAACCTGGCGCGCCTGTCGGCGGCGGGGCTACCGGTGCTGACGGTGCAGCACGGCTCGGGCACGGCGGGCGGGGCGTATATGCCGGGGCTGTCGGACATCGTCATCATGGTGCGAGGGCGCTCGCGTGCCTTCCTGGCCGGCCCGCCGCTGCTGATGGCCGCCACGGGCGAGGTAGCGACCGAAGAGGAACTGGGCGGCGCCGAGATGCACACCAGCGTGTCGGGCCTGGGCGAATACCTGGCCGAGGACGACCGGCACGCCCTGGGGCTGGCGCGGCAGGTGGTGGCGCAGTTTCGAGGTATTTTTGGGCCAGATGTCGGTGTGAACATTACGCCATCAGCTATCAATACAGGAGCGTTTGATGCCGATGACCTGCTGGGCTTGATGCCCGCCCACCACCGCGAGCCGGTGGACATGCGCGAGGTCATGCTGCGCCTGGCCGACGCCGGCGCGCTGCTGGAGTTCAAGCCGCTGTACGGCAGTGCCACGGTGTGCGCGCAGGCGCGCATCGGCGGGCATGCGGTGGGCCTGATCAGCAACAACGGCCCCATCGACGTGGCCGGCGCCAACAAGGCCACGCACTTCATTCAGTGGATGTGCCAGCTGGGCCACCCCATCATCTACCTGCAGAACACCACCGGCTACATGGTCGGCACGCAGGCCGAACAGGGCGGCATGATCAAGCACGGCAGCAAGATGATCCAGGCGGTGACCAACGCCACGGTGCCGCAGATCACCATTCAGTGCGGCGCCAGCTTTGGCGCCGGCAACTACGGCATGTGCGGGCGTGGTTATGCGCCGCGCTTTCTGTTCAGCTGGCCCAGCGCCAAGACGGCGGTGATGGGCGGCGAGCAGGCCGCGCGCACCATGCAGATCGTGACCGAGGCCGCGCTGGCGCGCAAAGGCCTGCAGCCCGACGCCGAGCAATCGCAAAAACAGTTCGACCAGATCGTCGCCATGTTCGAGGCGCAGGCCGACGCCTTCTACACCAGCGGACTGTTGCTGGACGACGGCGTGATCGACCCGCGCGACACGCGCGCCGTGCTGGCTTTTTGCCTGGACACCATCGCAGAAGGCGCCGCGCGCAGCCCGCGGCACATGCAGTTTGGCGTGGCACGCATGTGAGATGGAACACCCCCCTGAGTCGCTGACGCGCCTTCCCCCCGGAGGGGGGACAACGCCAGTGCCCGGCGCAGGTCCGGGCACGGCGTTCGCTGGCTTGGCCTGCTCCGCGGCCTTCTGCAGGGCGCGCAGCGCCGCGAAGAAAGTGAATTCCCCAAATAACACCTGAGGAGACGACCCATGCAATGGACGCACGAGCACGAGGAAATCCGCAAGACCCTCACGCGCTACATCGACGAGCACATCAACCCCTACGTGGACGAGTGGGAGGCGGCGGAGATCTTCCCGGCGCACCAGGTGTTCAAAGGCCTGGGCGACCTGGGCCTGCTGGGCCTGACCAAGCCGGAGGAATACGGCGGCATGGGGCTGGACTATTCCTACTCGATCCTCATGGCCGAGGCCCTGGGCCACGTGAACTGCGGCGGCGTGCCCATGGCCATTGGTGTGCAGACCGACATGTGCACGCCCGCGCTGGCGCGCTACGGCAGCGATGAGCTGAAGCGCGACTTTCTGGCCCCGGCCATCGCGGGCGACATGGTGGGCTGCATTGGCGTCAGCGAGCCCGGCGCGGGCAGCGACGTGGCGGGCATCAAAAGCCACGCGCGCAAGGACGGCGACGACTACGTCATCAGCGGCCAGAAGATGTGGATCACCAACAGCTTGCAGGCCGACTGGATGTGCATGCTGGTCAACACCGGCGAAGGCGCGGTGCACAAGAACAAGAGCCTGGTGATGGTGCCCATGCGCGACGGGCCCAATGGCAAGTTGACCAAGGGCATCGAGATTGCCGGCAAGATCAAGAAAATCGGCATGAACGCCAGCGACACCGGCCTGATCTACTTTGACGAGGTGCGCGTGCCGCAGCGCTACCGCATTGGCGCCGAGGGCCAGGGCTTCATCTACCAGATGCAGCAGTTTCAGGAAGAGCGCCTGTGGGGCGCGGCCAGCTGCATCCAGAGCTTTACCAACGCCATTGACTGGACCATTGAATGGGCGCAGCAGCGCCAGCTGTTTGGCGCCACGCTGGCCGACCAGCAGTGGGTGCAGTTCAAGCTGGCCGAGGTCAAGACCGAGGTCGAATGCCTGCGCGCCCTGGTTTACCAGGCCTGCGAGCGCTACGTGGCCGGCCACGACGTGCTGGAGCTGGCCAGCATGGCCAAGCTGAAAGCCGGCCGCCTGGGCCGCCAGGTGCCCGACACCTGCATGCAATTCTGGGGCGGCATGGGCTACACCTGGGAGAACAAGGTCGCCCGCATGTACCGCGACACGCGCCTGACGGGCATTGCTGGCGGCGCCGACGAGGTGATGATGGGGATCATTGCCAAGATCATGGGGATCGCCAAGAGACCCATGCGATGAAGCGCATCCTCATCGCCAACCGCGGCGAGATCGCGCGGCGCGTGATCGCCACGGCGCGGGGCATGGGCATCGAGACGGTGGCCGTGTATTCGGACCCCGATGCCGACGCGCTGCACGTGCGCGAGGCCACGCTGGCCTTTGCGCTGGGTGGCAGCGCGTCGGCCGACAGCTACCTGCGCGTCGACCGCCTGCTGGAGGCCGCGCGCGCCACTGGCGCCGATGCGGTACACCCCGGCTACGGTTTTTTGAGCGAGGACGCGGGCTTTGCCCAGGCCGTGCAGGATGCGGGCCTGATCTGGATCGGCCCGCCACCGGCCGCCATCCGCGCGCTGGGCAGCAAATCAGCCGCCAAGGCGCTGGCCCAGGCGCACGATGTGCCCTGCCTGCCCGGCTACGCGGGCGATGACCAGAGCGACGCGCGCTTCGCGGACGAGGCGGCGCGCATCGGCTACCCGCTGATGGTCAAGGCCGTGGCGGGCGGAGGCGGGCGCGGCATGCGCCTGGTCCGTGAGGCGGCGCAACTGCCCGGCGCGCTGTCCAGCGCACGCGCCGAGGCGCTGGCCGGCTTTGGCAACGGCGATCTGCTGATCGAGCGCGCGCTGCTGGCGCCGCGCCACGTCGAGGTGCAGGTGTTTGCCGACGCGCACGGTCAGGTCATTCACCTGGGCGAGCGCGACTGCTCGGTGCAGCGCCGCCACCAGAAGATCATTGAAGAAGCACCCAGCCCCGCCGTCGACCCCGCGCTGCGTCAGCGCCTGGGCGAGTGCGCCGTGGCCCTGGCGCGCGCGGCTGGCTACGTGGGTGCGGGAACGGTGGAGTTTCTGCTGGATGGGGAAGCGTTTTTCCTCATGGAGATGAACACGCGCTTGCAGGTCGAGCACCCTGTGACCGAAGCGTTGACGGGCCTTGATCTGGTCGAATGGCAGATTCGCGCGGCGCGCGGCGAGCCGCTGCCGCTGCGCCAGGACGACGTGCGCTTGCACGGCCACGCCATCGAGGTGCGCCTGTGCGCCGAGGACGAGCACTTCACCCCGCACACCGGCCGCGTATTGCACTGGCAGCCGCCGCCGCACGCGGCCGAGTTCGCCCGCGCGCCGCTGCGGCTGGACCATGCGGTGCAGACCGGCACCGAGGTCACGCCGCACTACGACGCCATGCTGGGCAAGCTGATCGTGCACGCCGACACGCGCGACGCGGCCATCCACCAATTGGTCACCGCACTGGGTCAGCTGGAGGTGCTGGGCCTGCCGACCAACCGCGCGTTTTTGGCCAAATGCCTGCGGCACCCGCAGTTCCGCGCCGGGCAGGCGCTGATCCCCTTCCTCACGACGCACGGCGACGAACTGCGTCAATTGCTACAAATGGAGGAGCACTCTGCGCTAGACCCACTAGCGCCAGCGGCTGTTTTGGCATGCAACCCCCATGCCTTGGTCTGCCGCTTTGCGCTGCCGCTCCGGCTGACGCACCGCGACCGGCAGCTGGACCTGACGGTGCAGGCCGTGTCAGGCGCAGCCTGGTCGGTGGCGCGCACGGGCGAGCCGGCTACGCCGCTGGCCGTGTCCACCCAGGCGGATGGCAGCCTGGCCGTCACCACTGCAGGCGGGGTGCGCCAACGCCTGCGGGCAGTGCGGGTGCCCGCGGCAGGCAGTGGCGCCGAGCGCTGGCACTTGCAGTACGGCGCGGTGGATGGCTGGGTCGAGGACCGCAGCTTTGAACCCGCCGCCACCGCAGGCGCCAGCGGCGGCGCCAGCGAGCTGCGCGCGCCCTTCAACGGCAAGGTGGTACGCATCGCCGCGCAGGCCGGCCAGCCGCTGGCCGCAGGCGAGCCGGCGGTGGTGATCGAATCCATGAAGCTGGAGCACAGCCTGACCACCCGTGCCGACGCCGTGGTGGCCGAAGTGCTGGTCAGCCTGGGCCAGCAGGTGGCGCCGGGCCAGGTGCTGCTGCGCCTGGCGCCGCCACCGGATGGCGCCAAGCCATGACCGACGCCGACGAACTGCGCCAGGCGCGCGAGGCCCTGGCCGCTACGGTGGAGCGTTTTGCCCGCCGAGAGATCGCGCCGCACGTCAGCGCCTGGGATGCGGCGGGCGAGTTCCCGCGTGCGCTGTACCGGCAGGCGGCCGATCTGGGCCTGCTGGGTCTGGGCTACCCCGAGGCGCTGGGCGGCACGCCCGCGCCGCACGCGCTCAAGCTGGTGATGTGGGTGGCGCTGTGCCGGTACGGCGCCAGCGGCGGCGTGCTGGCCAGCCTGCTGTCGCACAACATCGGCCTGCCGCCGGTGCTGGCGCTGGGCAGCGAGACCGTCCAGCGCGAGGTGATCCCGTCCGTGCTGGCCGGCGAGCGCATCGCCGCGCTGGCCATCACCGAGCCCGGTGGAGGATCGGACGTGGCGCAGCTGAGCACGCGCGCGCGGCGCGAGGGCGATGAGTACGTGGTCGATGGCGAAAAAACTTTCATCACCTCAGGCATGCGGGCCGACTGGCTCACGGTTGCAGTCCGGACCGGGGAAGCCGGCTCCACAGGCGCCGGTGGCATCTCGCTGCTGCTGGTGCCGGGCGACAGCGCGGGCCTGTCACGCAGCCGGCTCGACAAGATGGGCTGGCAATGCTCCGACACGGCCCACCTGCGCTTTGACGGCGTGCGCGTGCCGGCGCGCTACCTGCTGGGCGAGGAAGGCGCGGGCTTCAAGGCCATCATGGGCAACTTCAACGGCGAGCGTTTTGGCATTGCCTGCGCGGCGCTGGGCTTTGCCCAGGCCTGTTACGACGAAGCCCTGGCCTGGGCGCAGCAGCGCAAGACGTTCGGCCGCGCCCTGGTCGAGCACCAGGTGCTGCGCCACAAGCTGGTCGATATGCAGCAGCGCACCCGCAGCACCGCCGCCTGGCTGGAGCAACTGGCCGCACGCGCCGACGCCGGCGACACCGGCGCCGACTGGGTGGGTGAGGTCTGCGTGCTGAAGAACCACGCCACGCAAGCCATGGCCTTCTGCGCCGACGCCGGCGTGCAGATTCTGGGCGGCATGGGCTACATGCGCGGCACCGTCTGCGAGCGCATCTACCGCGAAGTGAAGGTACTGACCATCGGCGGCGGCACCGAGGAAATCATGAAGGAGCTGGCGGCGAGACAGTGGAGGGTGTGACCCCTCTCGTGCCACCCGTCGCTACAGAAATTCCGAAGGCTGCGGAGCAGGACAAGTGCCGCAAGTTTTGCTATTTATACGATAGCATAGAACGATTTATCCACGCCGACATCTGGCCATTAATTCGGCTCTCTTCCGTTTCGTGTGGAACGCTACAGTTCAAGAGATTGAATTGACAGCGACCCAACAGGAGAGTGCCAAATGCAAGAAGCACTGTTTTGTCAGGCCCTTGGGCTGAGCGCGCCCTGGGCGGTGGAACGTGTTGCGTTGGATGTACAGCGCAGCCGCATAGACCTGTACGTTGCCTGGCACGGCAGCAGCGCACCATGCCCGGCCTGTACGGCTGCCGAGCAAAAGCTGCATGACCACCGCCAGCGCAGCTGGC
>Ga0209572_1000507_pt1 | contig 54977 bp, 53 predicted proteins | sample EBPBio232012_DNA_FD_185867 | JGI IMG/M metagenome (GOLD analysis project Ga0209572, IMG submission 185867) | Wastewater treatment Type I Accumulibacter community from EBPR Bioreactor in Madison, WI, USA - Reactor 1_1/23/2012_ DNA (SPAdes)... | ecosystem: Engineered > Bioreactor > EBPR >...
CCGGGATGTGAAATTGCGGCTGTGCCGCCTGGTCCGCCAAAGCGGTGGGTTTGGTCTTGCGTGGCATTCATGCTCCTTGTCGACATGCTATGCCTCACACACAAAATTTCTGACAAGCTCCATCAGCGTGATCGACCCGGAGAGTTGGGTCGAGACGGCGCGCATCCCCACCGGCAAGGAGCCGCACCATCTTTACCTGACGCCGGATGAAAAATCGCTCATCGTTGCCAATGCTCTCGGCGACAGCCTGACCTTTGTCGATCCGGCCACGGCCCAGGTGCAGCGCACGGTGCGTGGCATTGTGGATCCCTATCACCTGCGGTTCTCGCCCGACATGCATTGGCTGGTGACTGCGGCCAACCGGCTTAACCATGTCGATTTTTACCGTTGGGACGGCCAGAACCTGACGCTGGTGCAGCGCGTGCCCACGGGCAAGACGCCCAGCCATCTGTGGATAGACAGCGGCAGCCGTGTACTGTATGCGTCCATGCAGGACAGTGACGAGTTGGTCGCCATCGACATCGGTACGCAGAAAGTCCTGTGGCGCACCAGCACCGGCGCCATGCCCGCCGACGTGTACGGTAGCCCGGATGGGAAGCGCATATTTGTCGGGCTCACCGGTAGCGACAGCGTGGAGGTGTTCGATATATCGGGCGAGCAGCCACGCAGCGTGCAGCGCATCAAAACCGGCAGTGGCGCTCACGCCTTTCGCGCCGCCGGCGACGGACGGCATCTGTTCGTCAGCAACCGGGTGGCCAACACCATCAGCAAGGTCGATATGCAGGCATTGCGCGTTGTGGACTCTTACCCTGCGCCGGGTGGGCCCGATTGCATGGATGTTTCGACCGATGGACGCTGGATCTATGTGAGCGCGCGCTGGGCGCGCAAGCTGCTTGTGATCGACACCGTGGAGCGCAAGGTGGCACGATCCATCCCAGTGGGCAAGTCGCCCCACGGTGTCTGGACGCTGAAACATGCCAAACGCTGACCGCCATTCGCCGTCGTCACGCAGGGTCTATATTCATTTTGCTATATATTTAATAGCTGTTTGCGCTTTGCCGATAAGCACAAAGGCGGAAAATGCCTGTAAAGGCACTGTCTACCTGACCTTTGATACCGGCCATATGGGCGTAGCCTCGTTGGTGGCCGAAGTGCTGCACCGGCAGGGCGTGCAGGCCACTTTTTTTGCCGCTGACGAGCATACCCAGACCGGAGGCAGCAGCCTGGATGAGCGTTGGGCCCCCTGGTGGCGCGCGCGGGTGGCCGAAGGGCACGAGTTCGCCTCGCACACGCTGTACCATGTGTACTGGCGTGGCGACGCGGGTACGGCCCGGCAGCCGTCCTTCAAGGTCAGGCCTACCGCCGGCCCCCAGGCCGGGCAGAACCTGACCCTGACGGCGGCGCAATACTGTGCACAGATCGATGCCGCGACGCAGCGGCTGCGCACCATCACCGGCAAGGAGCCGTTGCCGATGTTTCGTGCACCGGGTGGCAAGACCTCGCCGCGCCTGTTGCGCGTGGCGCAATCCTGCGGCTACCACCATGTGGGCTGGACGCCTGCCGGTTTCCTGGGTGATGAGCTGCCGAGCGAGCGCTACAGCAACGCCCAGCTGCTTCAACAAGCCTTGCGCGCTATTCACGATGGCGACGTGCTGCTTGCACACCTGGGCATCTGGTCGCGCAAGGATCCCTGGGCGCCGGCCGTGCTCGAACCCCTGATCCAGGGCCTGAAGGAGCGTGGCCTGTGTTTTCGTACCCTGCGTGAGCATCCGCGCTTTCAGGCCGGGCTGACCTCTGATGACGCAGCCCGCAGTGGTTCCGGGCGTCGATGAGGGCCGATTGATGGCAAACGCCCTGTCCTGGCCGAGTCAATGGTTCGACACCGCTCAGCAGTGGTTGTTCGAAGCCCTGGTGCAGCCCCTGCTGTTTGCGCTGGGCCAGGCCAGCGTGCTGGAGGATGCGTACGCCGCCACCGGCTGGCTGCTCGTGGGTTTGCTGCAACTGGCGGTGATGCTGGTCGTGATCGCCCCGCTGGAGCGCTGGCGCCCGGTGGAGCCGCTGCGCGATCATGCGGCGGTGCGGACCGATGTGATCTACACCTTGATCCATCGTCTGGGCCTGGTACGTGTAGTGCTGTTTTTCACCACCGCCGTGCTCTGGGATGGTTTGTTTGGTGCCCTGCGCACGCATGGCTGGCAAACCTGGCAGCTCGACGCGCTATGGCCCGGTGTGACCGACCAGCCATTGCTCAGCCTGCTGCTGTATCTGCTGGTTTTCGATCTGCTGGATTACTGGATACATCGTGGCCAACACCATTTCGACTGGTGGTGGAGCCTGCATTCCCTGCACCATTCACAGCGCCAGATGACCCAGTGGAGCGACAGCCGCAATCACCTGCTGGACGACCTGCTGCGCGACGCCATCATCGTCAGCGTGGCGCAGTGCATAGGCGTGGCGCCGGGGCAGTTCGTGGCCATCGTCGCGCTGACGCAGCTCAGCGAAAACCTGCACCATGCCAACCTGCGCCTGTGGTTTGGCCACTGGGGCGAGCGCCTGTGGATCAGCCCGCGTTTTCACCGGCTGCACCATGCCGTCGGCGTGGGCCATGAATCGCTTGCACCCGCAGGGCCGGGCACGGGCAGCATGGCCCTGGGCGGGCGCAACTTTGGCGTGCTGCTGCCCTGGTGGGACATGCTGTTTGGCACGGCCAACTTCGAGCATCGTTATGAGCCCACGGGGGTGCGCGACCAACTCGAACCGGGGGCCGATGGCCGCTTGCGCGACTACGGCCGAGGCTTTTGGGCGCAGCAATGGCGCGGCCTGTTGCGCCTGGCGGGGCGTGGCTGAGCGGGCAGCCGCGCTATGCTTGCGGGTATGGGGCCACTCTTAGATTCTTTCTGGCGCGCCGTGGGCTATTGCCTGATGCCGCGCATCATTGCGCTATCGTTGTTGCCACTGATCCTGATCACCCTGGTGGCCGCAGGCGGGGCGCATTTCTATTGGGCAGCGGCCGTGGCCTGGACACAGGCCCAGCTGGAGGGTGCCAACTGGCTCCAGCTATTGTGGGGCTGGCTGCACCACTTTGGCGTGGACAACCTGCCCGTGATGCTGGCGCCGCTGCTGGTGCTCATGCTGGCCATACCCATCATCGTCATTGTCTGTGTGCTGGTCGTGGCCGTGCTGATGGCGCCTTCCATCGTGTCATTGGTTGCGCAGCGGCGCTTCGAACAACTGGAGCGCAAGCGCGGCGGCACCTTGTTCATCAGCGTGCTGTGGTCGCTTGGCTCCACCCTGGCGGCGATCCTGGCCTTGGTGCTTTCCATGCCGCTGTGGTTGGTTCCGCCCCTGGTGCTAGTGCTGCCGCCGCTGATCTGGGGCTGGCTGACCTATCGGGTGATGGCCTTTGATGCGTTGGCCGAGCATGCCAGCAAGCCAGAGCGGCAGGAGATCTTCAAGCGCCACCGCCTCAGCCTGCTGGCCATAGGCATTCTGACCGGGCTGTTGGGCGCCGCGCCAGGCATCGTCTGGGCCTCGGGGGTGGTGTTCGCGGCGGCTTTCTTTGTGCTGGTGCCGGTGGCGATCTGGATCTACACGCTGGTATTTGCCTTTTCCTCGCTGTGGTTCACGCACTATTGCCTGGCAGCGCTTCAGCGGCTGCGCGAGCAGGGCGGCGATGCGGGAGCCAGAGCCGTGCCGGCCCCACCGGTCATCGCCACCAGCGCACCGCCTGCACTGGCCGCTCCCCCGTCTTCAGGCCCACAGCTCCCATGACTCCCAACTTCGGCCTCATCATCGTCGGCGACGAGATCCTTTCCGGCAAGCGCGTGGACAAGCATTTGGCCAAGGTCATCGAACTGCTGGCCGCGCGCGGGCTGGCGCTGGGCTATGCCGACTATGTGGGCGACGACCGCCCGCGCATCACCGCGACGCTGCAACGGGCGTTTGCCGCGTCCGATATGGTCTTCAGCTGCGGCGGCATTGGTGCCACGCCCGACGACCACACCCGCCAGTGCGCGGCGGCGGCACTCAACCAGCCCCTGGAACTGCACCCTGAAGCAGCGACGCTGATCCGCGAGCGCATGCAGGACGTTGCGCGCGAACAGGGCCAGCCCTATGAGCCCGGGCGTGCCGACAACCTGCATCGCCTGAACATGGGGGTGTTTCCGCAAGGTGCGCGCATCATTCCCAACCCTTACAACAAGATCCCCGGGTTTACCTGCGACGGGCCAGGCGGTGGCATGGTGCATTTCGTCCCGGGCTTTCCGGTCATGGCCTGGCCCATGGTGGAGTGGGCGCTGGAGCATTACTGCGCTCAGTGGTTCAACCGCCAGCCGCAAACCGAGCATTCCGTCGTGCTGTATGGCGCCATGGAGGCCACGCTCACCCCGCTCATGGAGGGCATCCAGGCGGCTCACCCCGGCATCAAGGTGTTCAGCCTGCCCAGCGTCGATCACCCGGTGCATGGCAGGCATGTCGAATTGGGGGTGAAAGGTGCCGCGGCCCTGGTGCCCGCAGCTTGGCAGGAACTGCACCAGGCGTTGCACCAGTTTGGTGCGAGTATGGGCCCCGAAACGGTGCGTCATTTGTAATCTTAGAATCACGCGCCTTGCTTGCCTGGGCGCTGCAGCGCTGGCACGCAAGCTGCTTACCAATGTTCATCTTTGTGGATGAGTCCTTTATTTTTGGAGAAACCTGATGGCCAAGACCGTTGCAGACGTGATGAAGATGGTGGAGGAGAACGAAGTCAAGTTCGTGGACTTGCGCTTCACCGATACGCGCGGCAAGGAGCAGCACGTGACGGTGCCTGTTTCTCACTTCGATGAAGACAAGTTCAGCGCCGGCCATGCCTTTGATGGCTCGTCCGTCGCCGGCTGGAAGGGTATCGAGGCCTCGGACATGCAGCTCATGCCCGATCCGAGCACGGCCAACATCGACCCGTTTTTCGAGGAGACCACGCTGTTTCTGCAGTGCGACGTGGTGGAGCCCGGCGACGGCAAGGCCTACGACCGCGACCCGCGCTCCATCGCCAAGCGCGCCGAGGCCTACCTGAAGGCCTCCGGTCTGGGCGACACGGCCTACTTCGGCCCCGAGCCCGAGTTCTTCATCTTCGACGGCGTGCGCTGGAGCAACGAACCGGGCAAGGTGTTCTTCGAGATCGAGGAATACGAAGCCCCTTGGAACAGCGGCACCAAGTTCGAAAGCGGCAACCGCGGCCACCGCCCCACCACCAAGGGCGGCTACTTCCCCGTGCCGCCGGTGGACAGCACCCAGGACATGCGCGCCGAGATGGTGCTGATCCTCGAGCAACTGGGCATTCCGGTCGAAGTCTTCCACCACGAGGTGGCCGGCGCTGGTCAGAACGAGATCGGCACGCGCTTCTCCACCCTGGTCGAGCGCGCCGACTGGACCCAGGTGCTGAAGTATGTGGTGTGGAACGTGGCCAACGCCTATGGCAAGACGGCTACCTTCATGCCCAAGCCCTATGCCGGCGACAACGGATCGGGCATGCATGTGCACCAGTCCATCTGGAAGGACGGTAAAAACCTGTTCGCGGGTGACGGCTACGCCGGCCTGTCGGATTTTGCGCTGTACTACATCGGCGGCATCATCCACCACGCCCGCGCGCTGAACGCCATCACCAACCCCGGCACCAACAGCTACAAGCGCCTGGTGCCCGGCTACGAGGCACCGGTGAAGCTGGCCTACAGCTCGCGCAACCGCTCGGCCTCGATCCGCATCCCCTATGTGGCCAACCCCAAGGGCCGCCGCATCGAGGCGCGCTTCCCCGATCCCCTGGCCAACCCCTATCTGTGCTTCTCGGCACTGATGATGGCCGGCCTGGACGGCGTGGAGAACAAGATCCATCCGGGCGAGGCCGCCACCAAGGATCTGTACCACCTGCCGCCCGAAGAGGACAAACTGGTGCCCACCGTGTGCCATAGCCTGGATCAGGCGTTGGAGGCGCTGGACAAGGACCGCGGCTTCCTGACCAAGGGCGGCGTGTTCTCCGACAACATGCTGGACGCCTACATCGAGCTGAAGATGGGCGAGGTGCAGCGCTTCCGCATGGCGCCGCACCCGGTCGAGTACGACATGTACTACTCGCTGTAAGCCGCAGCGGGGCTTGCGGCCCATGGCACCAAGGCGGCTGCGGCCGCCTTGGTCGTTTCTGGATGATGGCTGGCAACAGCCGGAACATTTGGCGCCATCTCGGGTCTTTTGAGCTGATCGCATGGCGGCACAATGGGTGCCATGCGGTGATTGCTGGATACTCGCCGCCATCGTGCATGCTTGGCGCATGCCCTGTAAGGATCTCGATGAAACACTGCCTGTTCGCCCTGACCGTCATTGCCGCCATGCTGCAGCCTGCCTGGGCGCAGGATCGCATCTACCGTTGCGGCAACGAGTACACCAACAACGCCGCCCAGGCCAAGGAGCGCGGCTGCAAGCTGGTCGAGGGCGGCAACGTCACGGTGGTCGAGGGCACGCGCCCCGCAGCCGCTCCCGCGGGTGGTGCAGCCGCATCATCGGCCAGCAAGGCCGCAGCCTCGCCCCCGAATGCGCCCCGCGTCGCGGCGACCGAACAGCGCGCTCGCGACGCCGATGCGCGCGCCATTCTGCAGGATGAGCTGCGCAAGGCCGAAAGCCGCCTGGCCGATCTGCGCAAGGAGTACAACGACGGCGCGCCGCAGCGCTCGGCCCTGGAACTGCGCAACCCGCAGGGCTATATCGAACGCACTGCCGAGCTCAAGGCCGCCGTCACCCGCGCCGAGGCCGATGTGGCCGGCATCAAGCGCGAACTGGGGCGTCTGGGAAATTAAGCGCCCAGGGGCACCGTCATTCCAGCGCCACCCGCACCACCGCGCTACCAGGCGCTGGATCTGCTGTCCACGCTCGTAGCCGTGCTGGATGCGCAGGGCAGGGTGCTGTATGTGAATGCCGCCCTGGAAAACGCCCTGGGCCTGTCGCGCCGGATGCTGCTGGGTGCTGACTTTGCTGCGCTGTTTGGCGACCCGGCCACCGTGCAGACCGCCCTGGCCGCGGTGCGCGCCCAGGACTATGCCCAGATGCGCTGCGAGGCCGCGCTGCGTCGCCCGCAGCAAGAACCCTTGCCGGTGCATGCGCATATCGCCCCGGCCGAACACGCTGGAGAACAGGTGGTCGAGCTGTGGCCGCTTCTGGCCCAGGCGCACCAGGACAGGGAGGAGCGCCTGCTGGAGCAGGCCCAGGCCAACAAAGAGCTGATACGCAACCTGGCGCATGAGATCAAGAACCCGCTGGGCGGCATACGCGGCGCGGCCCAGTTACTGCAGCTGGAGCTGGCCAGCCCGGAGCTTGCCGAATACACCCAGGTCATCATCCACGAGGCCGATCGGCTGCAGCATCTGGTGGACAGGCTGCTGGCACCGCACCGCCAGCCGCGCCTGGTGGGCGATGTGAATATCCACGAGGTCTGCGAGCATGTCTGCCGCCTGGTGCTGGCCGAGCACCCGCGCGGCCTGGTGATCCAGCGCGACTACGACACCTCCATCCCCGAGTTCCGCGGCGACCGTGCGCAGCTCATTCAGGCGCTGCTGAACATCGTGCAGAACGCCGCCCAGGCGCTGGGCGAACGCATGGCCGCTGGCGATGCGCAGATCACGCTGCGCACGCGCGTGGCGCGGCAGGTCACCCTGGGGCGCCAGCGGCACAGGCTGGCATTGGAATTGCATGTCATCGACAACGGCCCGGGCGTGCCCGAGGCCATCAAGGAGCGCATCTTTTATCCCCTGGTGACCGGCCGGGGTGGCGGTTCGGGCCTGGGCCTGCCGCTGGCGCAGGCCTTTGTGCAGCACCACCAGGGCATGATCGACTGCGAGAGCCGGCCGGGTTGCACAGACTTTCGCATCCTCATTCCATTGCCATGACTAGTCATAGAAACCCACACGCATGAAGCCGATCTGGATCGTGGACGACGACGCCTCCATCCGCTTCGTGTTGGAAAAGGCGCTGGCGCGCGAACACCTGCCCACGCGCAGCTTCACCCAGCCGCGCGAGGTGCTGGACGCTCTGGCCGAGGTCGGCGAGCCGGGCCCGGCGGCGCTGGTCAGCGACATACGCATGCCCGGCGGCTCGGGCCTGCAGCTCTTGGAGCAGCTGCGCGCGCGCCTGCCCGGCCTGCCGGTGATCATCATCACCGCCTATTCCGACCTGGACAGCGCCGTCTCGGCCTACCAGGGCGGCGCCTTTGAATACCTGCCCAAGCCGTTTGACGTGCCCAAGGCGGTGGAGCTGATCCGCCGCGCCGTGCAGGAAAGCCAGCGCGAGGAGGTGGCCGAGCAGCAGCTGGCCGCCACCCCCGAGATGCTGGGCCAGGCCGGCGCCATGCAGGACGTGTTCCGCGCCATCGGCCGGCTGAGCCAGAGCGCGGTCACGGTGCTCATCACCGGCGAATCCGGCACCGGCAAGGAGCTGGTGGCGCGTGCGCTGCACAAGCATTCGCCGGTGGCGGGCGGGCCTTTCGTGGCCATCAACACCGCAGCGATTCCGAAGGACCTGCTGGAAAGCGAACTCTTCGGCCACGAGCGCGGCGCCTTCACCGGCGCGCAGGCGCAGCGGCGCGGGCGCTTCGAACAGGCCGAGGGCGGCACCTTGTTCCTCGACGAAATTGGCGACATGCCGTTTGACCTGCAGACGCGGCTGCTGCGCGTGCTCTCGGATGGCCAGTTCTACCGCGTGGGCGGCCATGCCCCGGTCAAGGCCCATGTGCGCGTGATTGCCGCCACGCACCAGAACCTGGAGCAGCGCGTCAAGGACGGCAGCTTTCGCGAGGATTTGCTGCACCGCCTGAACGTGATCCGCCTGCGTCTGCCTGCGCTGCGCGAGCGCAGCGAGGACGTGCCCATGCTCACGCGCCATTTCCTGCAGCGCAGCGCGGCGCAGCTGGCGGTGGCGCCCAAGCGCATGTCGGACGCAGCGCTGGCGCGCCTGACGCGCTTTGCCTTTCCCGGCAACGTGCGCCAGCTGGAGAACATCTGCCACTGGCTCACCGTGATGGCGCCGGCGCAGGTCATCTCCGAGCAGGATCTGCCGCCCGAGGTGCTGCCGGCCGGCGAAGCGCCGCCGGACGCGCGCGCAGCCCCGGAAACGCCAGCCGGCAACAGCCAGGGCTGGGAGAGCGCGTTGGAGCGCGAGGCCAGCCAGCTGCTGGCCAGCGGCCGCAGCGATGTGTGGGATCTGCTCACCCGCCGCTTCGAGTCGCGCCTGATCACCACCGCCCTGCAGGCCACGCAGGGCCGGCGCATGGAGGCCGCGCAGCGCCTGGGCATAGGCCGCAACACCATCACGCGCAAGATCCAGGAGCTTGGTCTGGATGCCCCAAGTGAGGAGTAAAAATGGTTGTAGCGCCCTATTAGTGGGCGTCAACAGCTATATAAAATGTAGTGATTGGTGCCCTGTTCTGCTTCAGCCCAGCGTGGCTACCACGGGCGCATGGTCGCTCGGTTGCGGGTTCTTGCGCGGCGCGCGGTCCACATGGCAGGCGGTCACACCGGCGCGCAGGGCCTGGCTGACCAGGATATGGTCGATGCGCAGGCCGCGGTTCTTCTGAAAGCCCAGCATGCGGTAGTCCCACCATGAGTAGCTCTTCTCGGGCTGCTCGAACAGGCGGAAGGCATCCGTCAGGCCCAGGTCCAGCAGCCGCTGGAAATGCGCGCGTTCCTCCACCGTGTGGTGAATCGTGTCCTTCAGGCCCACCGGGTCGTAGGAGTCGCGATCCTCGGGCGCGATGTTGAAGTCGCCCACCAGCGCCAGGCGCGGGTGCGCTGCCAGCTCGTCGCGCAGCCAGTCCTGCAGCGCGGCCAGCCACTCAAGCTTGTAGGCAAACTTGTCCGTGCCCGGCGCCTGTCCGTTGACGAAGTAACAGTTGACCAGGCGCAGCGGGCCATCTGCGGTATCCAGCGTGGCGGCGATGACACGCGCCTGCTCGTCGCCAAACCCGGGGATGTTGCGCACCACGCCGCGCGCCGGCGTGCGGCTGACGATGGCCACGCCGTTGTAGGTCTTCTGGCCAAAGCAGACGGCGTGGTAGCCGGCGGCCTCGAAGGCGTCGTGCGGAAACTTCTCGTCCACCAGCTTGAGCTCCTGCAGGCCCAGGGCATCGACGGGGTTGGCGGCCAGCCAGGCCAGCACCTGGGGCAGGCGCACGGATAGGGAGTTGACGTTCCAGGTGGCGATTTGCATGGTTCTTGAGAGCAGTGGCTGTGGGGCCGGGGCTTCAGAACCATCTGGCGGCATGCGTGGTGCATGCCGGGCCCCTGGCGCGGGGCCCGATTATGGGCGATGCACGATGCTCAGGTGATTTGCAACGATCCCTTGGCGTTCATCAGCAGGTCGATGACTTCGGGCGCGGTGATGATGGCAAAGCGCGGATCCATTTGCTCGGCGGTAAAGCCGTTGTGGATCATGCACGAGCTACAGATGGCCACGCGCCCGCCCAGCGCTAGGTATTTGTGCAGCAGCTGCTGCACGGGCTCGAAGGGCTTGCCCACGTCCATGCCCTGGGTGGCGTCGGGAACGCCCAACTCCACGGCCTCGACCATCAGGATGACGGTGGCGCTGTGGCCCTTGAGGGCGGCGTTCAGCGCCATGGTGAAGGTCACGGTGACCTTGGCGGGGTTGCTCTTGCCATCAAAAACGGTGGCCACGTAGTCGGTTGTCTGCACCATGGGTAGTTCCTTGATGTGGAGGAAAGTGGGGGTATTTCAGCCCGCTTGCTTGCGGCTGCGCCTGCACCAGCCGAGGGTGGTGTAGGTGACGATGGTCGCACCAATGGCGCCCAGCGCAAACACCAGGGTGATCAGTATCCAGTCGGCCGGCCCTGCGGCGTCGGTAAAGCCCGAGGACGACACCTTGGCCATCAGCACCAGGGCCAGGGCGCCGCCTGCCAGGCCCAGCAGCTGCGCGAACACCAGCCGCCGCGGCGCAATGCCGCGCTGGTGCAGCAGCAGCCAGATGAAGGCCGCCGTGGTCAACGCGGCCAGGCCCAGCAGCACCCACAGCCAGGGGCCGAGCATCTCCTGGAACACGGCCAGGAACACCAGGGGATCGAGTTCTTTCATGGTGACGCTCCTTTCAGGCGCGGCCGCGCAGCATGCTGATATAGGTGGGCTTGAGGGCCATGGTCTTCATCACCCAGCTCACCCACAGCTCTTCCAGCGGCGCAATGGCGCCGGGGAATGACGGCACCAGGTTGTTCTGGTAGTCAAACTCGACCAGCATGGCCCGACCCAGCCGCGTGATCAGCGGGCAGGAGGTGTAGCCGGTGTACAGGGCATTCGAGGTCTTGCCGGCAATCTCGGCCACCAGATGATCCAGCGCCACCGGCACCTGCCACTTCACGCTGGCGGCGGTCTTGCCCTTGGGTACACCGGCAATGTCGCCCACGCCGAACACGTTGGCGTAACGCAGATGGCGCAGCGTGCCCTTGTCCACCTCCAGCCAGCCCTCTGCCGCCCAGGCCTTGTTCTTGTCGGCCGTCCAGGGCAGGGGGCTGCTCCGCACGGCCTCGGGCGCGCGCATGGGCGGGATGACGTGGATGAAGTCATAGGGCTGCTCCTCGCTGCCCTCGGCCGTCTTGAAGGTGGCCAGGCGCCGGCCCGGGTCTATGGACTGGAGCACGCGCCCGTAGTTCACCTGTATGCCGCGCTCCTGGTAGAGCATGCGCACCTTCTCGGAGACGATGGGCACGCTGAAGAGTGCGTTGTTGTTCGAGTTATAGACCAGCTCGGCCTTGCCGCGGTTGCCGCGTCGCGTCAGGTGATCCTCGGTGATGAAGGTGTATTTGAGCGGTGCTCCCGCGCATTTCATCTCGGTGGCCGGGCGCAGGAACACGCCGCGCCCGCCCTGGTCGGCAAAGGCCGACATCGCCTGCCAGGTGGCCTCGGCCGCTGCCGGGCTGTGGTAGATGCTGCCAATGCCGTGCTTGCCGATCAGCGCCGGGCTCATGCCCTCGATCAGGCCGTACTCTAGCGTCAGGCCCACGGCGACGATCAGAAAGTCGTAGGCGATGGCCTGCCCGCTCTCGGTCACCACGCGGTTGCCATCGGGGTCGAACTCGGCTACGCGCTCGGTCAGCAGCTCCACGCCTGGTGGCAGATAGTCCGCGGTGCTGGAGGTGACATAGGTGGCCGGCTTGATGCCCCCACCCACCAGGGTGAAGCCCGGTTGGTAGAAATGCTCGCGACGCGCGTCGATCAGGGTGATGCGCGCGCCCTGTAGCAGCGCCGCCAGGCGCGATGCAGCGGCCAGTCCCGCCGCGCCCGCACCCGCGATCACGATGCGTGCCTGGGTTTTGTGTGGCTGCTGGGCCTGGGCGGCGGGGCTGGCCAGCGTGGCGGCGGCGCTGGCGGCACCCAGTGCCAGCAGCTGGCGGCGTTGCAGGGATGGCAGTGGCATGGCAGTACCTCCGATGATTCTAAATTTAGAACAATCTAATATTTGTCATGGTAGTGCATTCAGGGAGAAATGGAAACAGGATGTTGGTGATCCGACATCCCCTCGCCGGGCAGGCCTTTGGCGGGCGCACGAAGTGCCGCCCATGGGCCCTGGATCAAGGCGTGAATTGCCCCAAGCCCGATAATGCTGCCCTTGCCCCGGCCGGCATGGCCTGGTCCGGGTGCCGTTTTCATCACGATCGCCGCCGCGACCGACGCTATCCACGGTGCAAGGACCGTCAGACCATGAGTGAACCCACCATTCCCCTGCGCCCCGTGCCGGGTGCCAAGTTTGTCAGCCCGCAGGGCACGCGCGCCATCAAGGATGGCGTGAAGGTCAGCCCCATCACCCTGGTGCCCGACAAGCATGCCAAGCCCGAATGGCTGCGCATGAAGCTGCCCTCGGGCGCCAAGTACCAGGAGGTGATGGAGATCGTGAAGAGCCGCCAGCTGTCCACCGTCTGCGCCGAGTCCAAATGCCCCAACATCTCCGAATGCTGGGGCCGCGGCACGGCCACGCTGATGCTGATGGGCTCGGTGTGCACGCGCGCCTGCAAGTTCTGCTCGGTCAGCACCGGCAACCCGCAGGGCTGGCTGGACCATGACGAACCCGCCAAGGTGGCCGAGGCCGTTGCGCTGATGGGCCTGAAATACGTGGTGTTGACCTCGGTGGACCGCGATGACCTGGCTGACGGCGGCGCCGCGCACTACGCGGCCTGCGTGCGTGCCATCCACGAGCGCATGCCCGACACCGCGGTGGAGGCGCTGACGCCCGACTTCCAGGGCCGCCACGACCTCGTGGCCCAGGTGCTGGACGCGGGCCTGGCCACCTACGCGCAGAACCTGGAGACCGTGGAGCGCCTGACGCACCCGGTACGCGACGCGCGCGCGGGCTACGCGCAGACGCTCGCCATCCTGAAGTTTGCCAAGGGCCACGCGCCGCAGACCATCACCAAGACCAGCCTGATGCTGGGCCTGGGCGAGAGCGACGAGGAGATCGAGCGCGCGCTGAACGACATCCGCGCCGCCAACGTGGACGTGGTGACCATGGGCCAGTACATGCGCCCGACCAAGAACCACCTGCCGGTGCAGCGTTACGTGACGCCCGACGAGTTCCAGAAGTACCGCGAGTACGCCCTGGGCCTGGGCTTCGTCGAGGCCGTGGCCGGCCCCTTCGTGCGCTCCAGCTACCGCGCCGAACGCGTGCTGGAGGGCAACAACCTGGGGCTGGATGCGGTCAACCCCGAGGTGCTGGAAGGCATACGCGACTCGGCCGGCGCGTCGCTGCGCTGCTAAGGCGCTAACGCCCGGGCTGCCAGGGCGCGGCCTGGGTCAGCAGGGCGGCCAGCCCGGCATCGTCCAGCGCCGCCAGCTGTTCGGTGGCCTCGGCCAGGTGTTCGGCCGGCATGCTGTGCTGGCGCAGATCGCCCGCAGCGTCGGTGCTGAAGATCAGCAGCACCTGGCCGTAGGAGGCCTCCAGCAGCGCGGCCTGCCAGTGCTGGCCGTCGGGGGTTTCAAAGCTGCGCATCGCTCCCCCGTATTCAGCCCTGCCGGCGCAGGGTGACGAAATGGTATGGCAGGCCGCTGGCCGCCACATGGCTGCTGCGCGCCGACTCCACCCATTCGGGGCCGGGTGTGGGTGCGTGGGCGTCGCCGGCAAAGTCCTGTGCGATTTCAGTCATCTCGATGCGCGTGGCCAGCGGCAGGGCCTGGGCGTAGATCTGCGCGCCACCCATGACCCATGCCGTTGGCGTATCAGTTTGCTCTGCAAATAATAGTGCTTCACGCAGGCTGGACGCGTGCTGCACGCCGTTTTGATGCCAATCCGGCTGGCGTGTGATGACGATGTTGGCGCGCCCCGGCAGCGGGCGAAAGCGCGCCGGCAGCGAATCCCAGGTCTTGCGCCCCATGATCACCGGGTGGCCCTGGGTGAGCGCCTTGAAATGCGCCAGATCCTCCGGCAGGTGCCAGGGCATGGTGCCGTTGTGGCCGATCACGCCATTGGCGGCGCGGGCATAGATGAGAGCGATTTCCATGGTGCGGCGAGCATAACGCCGGCGGCACAGCCGTCATTCCTCCTGCACCTTGTACTGCCCCACCAGCTGTTGCTGCACCGCGGGCGGCACCGCCTCGTAGTGCGACAGGGCGAGCGTGTAGCTGCCCTGGCCGGCGGTCATGGCGTTCAGCCGGTTCTGGTAGTCGGCCAGCTCGGCCAGGGGCGCTTCGCCAAGGATGGTCAGCTGGCCCTGCCGGTCGCTGTCGGTGCCGCTGACGATGCCGCGGCGCGCCGACAGGTCGCCGGTGATGGCGCCCATGGCGCTCTCCGGGGCGCTGACCGAAAGGCGCGCAATCGGCTCCAGCACCACCGCGGCGGCCTCGCGTATCGCCGCCTGGAAGGCGCGCTTGCCGGCGGTAACGAAGGCCACCTCCTTGCTGTCCACCGCGTGGTGCTTGCCGTCGTAGACGATGACGCGCAAGTCCTGTACCGGAAAGCCGGCGATCACGCCCTCGGCCAGCGCCTCGCGCACGCCTTTCTCGACCGCCGGCATGAACTGGCCCGGAATCGTGCCGCCCTTGACCTGGTCCACGAACTCGAAGCCCGCGCCGCGTGCCAAAGGCTCGACGCGCAGATGCACCTCGCCAAACTGGCCGGCGCCGCCGCTTTGCTTCTTGTGGCGGTATTGCGCCGCGGCGCCGTGGGTGATGGTCTCGCGGTAGGCGATGCGCGGGGCGCGCGTGTCCACGTCGAACTTGTAGACCTCGCGCAGGCGATCCAGCAGCACGCGCAGGTGCAGCTCACCCAGTCCGCGGGCTATGGTTTCGTTGGTGGCCGGCACATGCTCGATCAGCAGGCAGGGGTCTTCGGCCACCAGCTTGTTCATGATCTCCCACATGCGCTGCTCGTCGCCACGGCGCTTGGGAAGCAGGGCGATGCCGTGCACTGGCACGGGGAAGGGGAGGGGTTTCAAATGGATATGGTCGTCCTCTGCGGCGTCGTGCAGCACGGCGTCGAATTGCAGCTCGTCCACCTTGCCGATGACGCAGATGTCACCCGGCCCGGCGCTGGCCACCTCGGTCTGGTTCTTGCCCTGGCGCCGGTACAGGTGGCCCACCTTGAACGGTTTGCGCCCGTCGCCCACGTACAGCTGCGTGGCCGGCCCTATCGTGCCCTGGTGCACACGCACAAAGCCCAGCTTGCCGACATAGGGGTCAATGCTCACCTTGAACACATGGGCCAGCACATGGGCCGCCGGGTCGGGCCTGGCGTGCATCAGCCTGGCGGCGTCGCCCTCGCCGTTCAGAAAGTCGGGCGGATTGCCCTCGCCGGGGTTGGGCAGCAGCCGGGCGATCACGTCCAGCAGCTCGGCCACGCCCGCGCCCGTGCGCGCCGAGACAAAGCACACCGGGATCAGATGTCCCTCGCGCAGCGCCTGCTCCAGCGGTGCGTGTAGCTCGCTGGCATCCACGTCGCCGTCGTTCAGGTAGCGATCGACGAAGGCGCCATCCACCTCCACCACCTGCTCGACCAGCGCGCGGTGGGCGTCCGCCACAGCGCCAAAGTCGCTGTGGCCGGCGCGGTTGTAGAAGCAGTCCACCACCCGCGTCGCGCCCGCGTCGGGCAGGTTCAAAGGCAGGCATTCCTTGCCAAACGTGGCCTGAATGTCGCCCAGCAGGGCACTCAGGTCGGCGCCCTCGGCGTCGATCTTGTTGACGATGATCAGGCGGTCGAGCTGCCGCTGCCCGGCGTACTCCATCATGCGCCGCGCCATGGGCTCTATGCCCGCGGCGGCGCTGATGACGATGGCCGCGGTCTCCACCGCCTCCAGCGCCGCCAGGCTCTGGCCTATGAAGTCGGGCAGGCCGGGGGTGTCGATCAAATGGATGCGGCAGCCGCCATGCGCGGCATGCATGAGCGAGGCCTGCAGCGAATGCTGGGTCTTGATCTCCAGCGGGTCATGGTCGCTGACCGTGCTGCCGCGCTCCACGCTGCCGGCCGCCGTGATGGCGCCGCTGTGCAGCAGCAGGGCCTCGGCCAGGGTGGTCTTGCCGGCCGCCGTGGGGCCGACCAGGGCCAGGTTGCGGATGGTTTCGATGGATGTGGCGTCGGATGTGGTCATCGTTGATTGCTCCTCGAAGGGGGCAGCTTCGCAGGTAGTTTCAAGGATGTCTACTGGGGGCGGGGCACCCAAGCCCCTGAAGACGGTCTATGGAGCACGGCCCGCAACCGAAGAGAGATTTCTGTTGCGGTTTCGGGCTTCTGTTATCTTGCTTTGACTGGCTTGTTGCACCCGCTGAATTGCCAGCGTTGATGGACGGAAGTGAAAATGCTTCCAGGCTTGACGCAGAAACGGAAGGATGCCCATGCGCCCCTCTGATGCGCTCACTCTCAAGCGTGCCCTGGTGCGGGAAGCGACGGCCCGCTACCGCGCCACGAACCCGCGTGTGTTCGGGTCGGTGCTGCACGGCAACGACCAGGAGGGCAGCGACCTCGATTTGCTGGTGGACGCCCTGCCTGGTGCAACCCTGTTCGATCTGGGAGGCCTTCAGGACGAACTGCAAACCGTGCTTGGAGTGCAGGTCGACGTGTTGACCCCGGCTGATTTGCCGGCCAGGTTTCGTGCCCAGGTGCTGGCGCAGGCGCAGCCGGTATGAACGAAAACCGCCTGGCAGACTATCTCGATCACATGCAGCAGGCGGCCATGGACGCGTGCGCCTTCGTCGAAGGGCTGGTACAGGAAGATTCCCGCCAGGAAAAGCGTACCCAGCAGGCCGTCATCATGAGCCTCATCATCCTGGGCGAGGCCGCCACCAAGGTGATGGACGGCTACCCCGGTTTTGTGCAGGCACAAACACAGGTGCCGTGGCGCAATATGCGCGGCATGCGCAACCGCATTGCCCACGGCGATTTCGACATCAATCTGGACGTTGTGTGGGACACCGTGCAAACGGCGCTGCCAGAATTGCTGAAGCTTTTGCCTGCCGTGCGCCAGCAGGCCGATAAGGCAAGGCTCTTTTCGCGAAACGTATGGATGGATTACCCATGGATAGCCAAAGCCAGCACCGACGCGGGCTGCGGGGCTGCCCCAGGGGTGCAGTCAAGCATGCGAAACCAGCCCAGGTACGACGCCAGGTACTTGGTGGCCACGCCCTTGAAGCGGCGCATCCAGCCGCGCAAGCGGCTGACGTAGGCGTTGACGTTTTGCACATGCCAAGGCCCATCGACGCGAATGCCGGCGCTGACGTTGATGCTGTGGTGTTGCACGCCCAGCAACTGGGCCGTAGCCGCCAGCGAGCTGCTGCTGTCGGTGCACAGCACGGTGTCCTTGGGCAACAGGGGCGCCAGTGCGGCGCTGAGCTCGGCAGCGCTGGTGCGCGCCACGATGATGTTGGCGGTGGCGCCCGCGCGGTCGCGCGCCATGAGCACGGGTATTTGTTGCTTGCTCACGCCGCGCTGGCTGGCCTTGCCGCCACGCCGGCGCGCCTTGCGCGCCAGCGCCCGCTGGCCTTTGCACGATTCGAGGAAGTAGGACTCGTCCGCCTCGGCAATGCCGTGCAGCGCGCTGGCCTGGCACTGGCTGGGCAGTTGCAAGAAGCGATGGCGCCAGCGAAACGCGGTGCTCCAGGCGATGTTCAGCTGCTGGGCCGCCTGGGGAATGCTTAGGCCTTGATTGAGCGCCTGCGCATACGCCAGCCATTTGCCCCGCAGGTGCAGTTTGCTCAGCGGCGTGCCCGTCAGCGCGTTGAAGGGGCTCGCGCAGCCACGGCACAGAAAGCGCTGCAGGCCTCGGGCGAAACCGTTCTTGACGAAGTGCGTGCCGTCGCAGTTGGGGCAGTGGTCAGGCGCTTGCGACTCGATGGCTTCGATGGAGGCTTCTCGCGCTTGCAACGCAGCCAGCTGGGCCTGCAGCACCCTGCGTTGGCGCCAGCTCAACCGGGCAATGGCCTGCATCAACTGATGAAGTTTGGGTCGCTTCATGTTCGGCTCCCGTACGTGGCAGGCGCACGTGCGCCATGTACTTCAGCTGGGGGCTAACGGGCTGGAATAAAGATCTCATCCATACGTTTCGCGAAAAGAGCCTAAGGCAAACCAGCCCTGACCGTTGGAGTCCACGGCCAGGCCGAGGCGGTGGTGGCGATGCCGTCGAATAACTTAAGCCGCTGCAATCGACGCGTTGATGGAGATTGTGGCGGCGACAGGCAGCACGATTTTTTTTCGCCCGTGCCCTTCATTAGTAACCACCTCCACCTCGACCAAGCCCAGTTGGCTCAGCTTGGCAACGTCGCGCGAGACGGCACTCTGGTCGCGGTGGGCTGCAGTCGCCAACTCTGCAATGGATAGCCGCCCTTTGCTGGCCAGTCGCAGCAACTCGAACCGCTTGGGCGTGAGCTGGCTCAGGAAGTCTTCGAATTCGAAGCTGGTGAAGGTCTTGGAATACGGCAGCCTGTCCGCTTTTTTGTCTAACGCGCGTGCAACAGCCTTGCTTTTGCGGGAATGCTCCTGCAGCACGGGGTTTTTGGCGAAATCCGCCAGCGTGATCGTTTGCTTCGTCATACCTCTTCTCCATTGACGAATTTGACGGCAATCGCCTGCCACTCTTGCTCGAACCGGTCGTAAAGCTTTTCGTGGCTGGTGAAGGGCTCCGGCCTGATGGCACCCATGTAGTGCCGATGCGAGTAGCCGTGGCTGTTGTCATACCCTAGCACCCGGCCGTTGTCGCCGCTGAAGATCAGTGGGTTGATGTAGGCCAGCGCGTAACTGATGGCCTTCTTGGACTGCAACTCACGGATGACCCGCTCCTTCAGGAATCCGCCGCCCAGCCTTGTCGGAATGGTTACATCCTTTGGGGCATAAATTTCTTGGATCTTGGAAGCTTTCATCGGCCGCAGGAATGATCTATCAGATCAACCCTGCAGGCAAGGCCGAGTCCGTGCGTTCGCCAATGCCAGCGCGCGTTCTATGAACCCAAACCGCACCGCGTTGCCCATGTGCAGTGTGGCGAATTCGGCCAGCACCAAGGCCGTGAAATGCGCGTGCTCGGCTGCCGGTACCGAAGACTGGATCTTGCCCCTCACGGTCTGGTCCGTTGCCGCCACTCCTTGTCGCACGATGGCGGCAATCACCTCGGCTAGTGCCAGTCGGTGGCGCATCCGAAAGATGTCCGGTGGCACCAGGTGCTGCTGGACGGCGACGTACTGCTGGCATGAGCGCTCGTAGGCCTACACAAACATGTCGCGCAGCATTCAGCTCGTACGCGCCCAGCATGGCATCCACATAGGCCTGCTGCGGCACGTCGATGAAGGACAGCGGGCAGAGATTGTGGCGGATGAACGGGATGTTGGCCGCCAGCCGCGACACGCGCTTGTTCACGTCCTCAAAGGGCTGCAGGTAGGGCAGGTGCATCACCAAAGAGAAGGCCTGCTCGCACGGGTCGGCGATCTCTGCCGCCAACTCTTGCTGAGGGGTGATGCGTGGTATGGACGAGGCTGTGCCGGGGGGAGGCAGGATTGCGACAGTTTGATTGTCGTAAATCAGTTGATGCGACAGATGATGTGTCGCACAAACGCGGATCAGGGAGTGCAGCTTCGCTATACCGTTGTTGATCTGCGCGGTGAGGCAAGCTAAAAGACCATGACGTGATCGACGAGGTACCTGCCGTCACGCTGCACCAACACCAGCTCGGCCACGAACTCGCCGGGCTGTTTGGTGAACCACTGCCGCCACACGACCGCGACGGAGTCCGTGCGTCTGAATACAGCGACGAACTCGCGCCTGGTAAAGAAGCCCTTGGACGCTTGATAGTCCTTGCAGATGGCCTGCAGCAACTCCCTGGGCATGACACTCCTGGCGCGGTCGGTGAAGTCGCGGACATGCCGGTCATAGTCGATGGCCGTGGAGGCGTCCATCAGGTTGTCCATGATGGGGTCTGCCACGGCCAGGATTTCCGCGTCGGATTTTTGTGCCAGGTCCATGAAATCCTCGCTGAATGATCAGGGCTCACACCGCCACCGGCGCCTTGATGGCCGGATGGCACTCATAGCCCAGCACCTCGAAATCCTCGTACTCGTAATCAAAGATCGACGCCGGCCGGCGCTTGATATTCAGCGTGGGGTAGGCATAGGGCGCGCGCGCGAGCTGGGTTTGCACCTGCTCGAAGTGGTTGCTGTAGATATGGCAGTCGCCGCCGGTCCAGATGAAGTCGCCCACGGCCAGGTCGCATTGCTGGGCCAGCATGTGGGTGAGCAGGGCATATGACGCGATGTTGAACGGAACGCCCAGGAATATGTCGGCGCTGCGCTGGTAGAGCTGGCAGCTTAGCTTGCCTGGCTCGCCGGCCACCTGCGATGGCGCCACGTAGAACTGGAAGAACGCATGGCACGGCATCAGCGCCATCTTGTCAAGCTCGGCCACGTTCCAGCTGCTCACGATGATGCGGCGGCTGTCGGGGTTGGTCTTGAGCTGCTGCACCACCTGCGCGATCTGGTCGATGTGGCCGCCGTCGGGCGTCGGCCAGCTGCGCCACTGCACGCCGTAGACGGGCCCCAGGTCGCCGTCGGGGCGGGCCCATTCGTCCCAGATCGTCACGCCGCGATCCTTGAGCCAGTTGTTGTTGCTGGAGCCGGTCAGGAACCACAGCAGCTCCTGGATGATGGAGCGCAGGTGCACCTTCTTGGTGGTGATCAGCGGAAAGCCTTCCGAGAGGTCAAAGCGCATCTGGTGGCCGAAGACGCTGCGCGTGCCGGTGCCGGTGCGGTCGCCTTTGCTGACGCCATGCTCGAACACATGGCGCATGAAGTCTTCGTATTGGCTGCGGATGGGGGGTGGGGTCATGGTGGGTGGTGTGTTTGGGATTAGGGTGGCTGGCCCTCACCCCCGCCCTCTCCCAGAGGGAGAGGGAGAAAGACCGGGGCGCGACCGGTCGCCCTCGCCCCTTTGGGGAGAGGGAGGGGTGAGGGGCTTGCACAGCATGACAATTCTGGTATTTAAAGTGGCTCTAGCGCTTATCTTTCAAGCGCAGGAAGCTATTGTTTTTGAAGAATGCAGCCTGGGTTCATCAGTCCCTGCGGGTCCAGCGCCTGCTTGATGGCGCGCATCATCGACAGGGCCACGGGCGACTTGTAGTGCGCCAGCTTGTCGGCCTTGAGCTGGCCCACGCCATGCTCGGCCGAGAAGGAGCCGCCAAACTGCGCCACCGCGTCATAGACCAGCTGGTTGACGCGATCCTCCTGCGTGGCCAGGAATTCACGCGCATCGCAGCCCTCGGGCGCCTGCACGTTGTAGTGCAGGTTGCCGTCGCCCAGGTGGCCGAAGTTGACCAGGCGCACGCCGGCAATCTCGCGCGCCAGCAGCGCGTCGGTGTGCTCCACAAAGGCCGGGATGCGCGAGGCGGCAATCGATATGTCGTGCTTGATGTTCAGGCCTTCCTCGGCCTGGGCCAGGGGGATGCTCTCGCGGATATGCCACAGCTCGTGCGCCTGGGCCAGACTCTCGGCCACCACGGCGTCGAGCACGCAGCCGTCTTCAAACGCCAGCTCCAGGAGCGTCTCGAAGCGCTCGCGCGCATGCTGTTCGGATTCGCTGTCGCTGTTCTCCAGCAGCACGTAGTAGGGCGGCGCGCCCTTCAAACCGGCGAACGGCACGCGCAGCTGGGGCATGTGCTTGATCACCAGCGACAGCGCAAACTGCCCCATGACCTCGAAGCCCGTCAGCCCCGCGCCCAGGTGCTGGTGTGCCAGGCCCAAGAGGCGCACGGCGGCCGCCATGTCCGGCACGGCGGCCCAGGCCGTGAGCTGGGCCGCGGGCTGCGGATAGAGCTTCATGGTGGCGGCGGTGATCACGCCCAGCGTGCCCTCGCTGCCAATGAACAGGTTGCGCAGGTCGTAGCCGGTGTTGTCCTTGCGCAGGCCGGACAGGCCGTCCCACACCTCGCCCTGGGGCGTGACCACCTCCAGGCCCAGGCACAGCTCGCGCGTGTTGCCGTAGCGCACGACCTGGGTGCCGCCGGCATTCGTGCCCAGGTTGCCGCCTATGGTGCAGCTGCCCTCGGCGGCCAGGCTCAGGGGGAACAGCAGACCCTCCTTGTCCGCGGTTTCCTGCAGGGTCTGCAGGATGCAGCCGGCCTCCACCGTCATGGTCAGGTTGTCGCGGTCGATGGTGCGGACTTGGTTCATGCGCGTCAGGCTCAGCACCACCTGGCGGCCGCTGGCGTCAGGCGTGCCGCCCACCGACAGACCGGTGTTGCCGCCCTGGGGGATGATGGCAGTGCGCGCCGCCGCGCAGGCCTTGACCACGGCGGCCACCTCGGCGGTGGAGGCCGGGCGCACCACGGCCAGGGCGCGGCCGGTGGCGCGCTTGCGCCAGTCCTGCTCATAGGCCGTCAGGTCGGTGGCGGGGTCTTCGTGCGTCAGCACATGGGCGGCGCCGACGATCCGGCGCAGGGTGTCGAGCAGGGCGGTGGTCATGTGGGCTCCGTGGCAGGTTGGGTAGATGCCTTGGCCGCCGCCAGGCGCAGGCGCACATGCATGGCGCAGGCGGTGAACAGCAGCAGGCACAGCAGGATTTCGATGCCGGCCAGCCAGTTGCCGGGGGCCGGGTCGCTCCAGGCGCGCACCACGCCTTCGGTGAAGTACAGCCACACCAGCAGGCTGACCCAGCGGTAGGTGTACATGCGGCGCTTGAGCAGCCCCGCCAGCGGCAGGGCCAGCGGCAGGGCCTTGAGGGCCAGCCAGGTGCCGCCGGGCCGCAGGGGGGCGAGCCACAGCTCCCAGGCCAGGCAGAGCAGGATCAGGCCGAGCAGGCTGCCCACGGCCAGCCAGCGCGTGGCGGCCACGTCGGTGGATATGGCGCTGACGACGGGGGTGGATGAAGGGGGAGTTTCAAGAGGCATGGGGCTGGCATCATATCGGCCATGGCGTTTTCCCTAGCTTCCGCGCAGCGACTTGAAACATGGTTGCTGCAACTGTCGCATTTCCCCTGGCGCACCACGGCCCACATGCTGCGCGAGCGCTTTCGCGAGGACCGGCTGGGTGTCACCGCCAGCAGCCTGACCTTTACCACGCTGCTGGCGCTGGTGCCGTTCTTTACCGTGGCGCTGGCGGTGTTCGCGGCCTTTCCCATCTTCGGCAAGATGCAGCTGATGCTGCAGCGCTGGCTCATCGACAGCCTGGTGCCCGACAGCATCTCGCGCCCGGTGCTGGGCTATCTGACGCAGTTTGCCGCCAAGGCCGGCGGGCTGGGGGCGGCGGGCTTTTCCATCTTGATGCTGACGGCGCTGGCGCTGATCCTGACCATAGACCGCACGCTCAACGGCATCTGGCGCGTGCGCCGGCTGCGCCCGCTGGGACAGCGCGTGCTGATCTACTGGGCCGCGATGACCCTGGGCCCGCTGGTGCTGGCGGCCAGCCTGGCGCTGACCACGGCCATCGCCGGCGCCGCCTCGCGCGAGCTGGGCGCCACGCTGCCCGGCGGCGCACGCCTATTGCTGGACGCGATCGAATTTTTGCTGCTGGCCGCCGGCGTGGCCGCCATGTACCGCTATGTGCCCAACACCCAGGTGCACTGGCGCGACGCCTGGGCCGGCAGCCTGTTCGTGTCGCTGGCCATGGAGCTGGCCAAGAAGGGCCTGGGCCTGTACCTGGCCAAGGTGCCCACCTATTCGGTGATCTACGGCACCTTCGCCACCCTGCCCATATTGCTGCTGTGGATCTACATGGCCTGGGTCATCGTGCTGCTGGGCGCGGTGGTGGCCGCCTATCTGCCCAGCCTGCTGGCGGGCGTGGCGCGGCGCGCCGGCGGCCAGGGTTGGCCCTTCCTGCTGGCCGTGGAGGCGCTGCAGCAGCTGCATGGCGCGCGCGGCCAGGCCGCGCATGGCCTCACCGCCGCGCAGCTGGCCCAGCGCCTGGGCGTGGAGGTGCTGCAGCTGGAGCCGGTGCTGGACGCGCTCACGGCCCTGGACTGGGTGGTGCAGGTGAATGAGGCCGCCACCGGCGCGCCCGGCTCGGTGGATGCGCGCTATGTGCTGCTGGCCGACCCCGCCACGACGCACATGGAGCCGCTGGTGCAGCGCCTGCTGCTCACGCGCACCGAGGCGCTGGAGCGCTTCTGGGGCCATACCGGCCTGGAGGTGCTGCGGCTGGCCGATGTGCTGGAGCGGCCGCAGGCGCCTGGCATGCCGCCACAGTCACTATTGAAAAAATAGCTGATTACGCTTGATGGGTAAGCGCTAGAGGCCTATTTGATTAATATTTTGGCATCTTGCCCGCAAGGTGCCGGCGTTCCCATCAGGGCGCCTCGGCGACAAAGCTGCGCTGCAAGATGCCGCGCAGCATGCTGCCCAGCAGCGGCTGCAGCGGGTCGCTGGTTGGGGGATCGGCGCGCAGGGCTGTGTTCAGCTCGCTCCAATGCGCGGCCACCGTGCCGGTGACCTCGGCCTGCCAGCGCGCGCCCAGTTCCTGCGCCTGCTCGGCCGGCACGCGCCCCAGGTGGGCCAGCGCCAGGTAGCGCGTGCAGGCGGCCTCGGCCATGTGCTGCAGCAGGTCTTGCGCGCCCTCCAGCTGCGCGTCCTTCTTTTGCAGATTGCGCACTGCCCAGGCGGTGCCGCCGCCCAGCAGCGCGCCCAGGGCCGTGCCCAGGCCCAGGGTCAGGCCGCCCGTGCCCACATCGATCATCGCGCCCACCTTGGCGCCGGCGGCGGCACCGGCGGCGGCACCGGCCGATGTGCCCACGGCCAGGGCCTTGTTGTCGCTGCCGCGCTGCTGCGCCGGCTGCGCGGGCGGGGGCAGCTGGGCGGGCAGCGGCCGGACAACCGCGCCCAGGCCGTGCAACTCGGCCAGCCGGGCATCGAGCGCCTGCAGCAGCTGGGCGTGGCGGCCCGCACCATCCACGCCCGGACCCAGGGCGGCGCAGGCGTGCAGGTGCTGGGCCAGGGCCTGCAGTGATTGCGTGAACAGCGCCTCGTTGCGCGCCTGCCAGGCGTCGCCCAGGCGCTGCAGGGCCTGGCGCCGCTCGGGCAGCAGGCTGGATAGGCGTGCGAACAGCGCGCCGTCCTGCACCCAGCTGGCGCCAAACTCCGCCGCGCCCAGGCGTCCGCGCGGGGCCGTCTGCCAGGCGGCGGGCGCCTCGGGCGCGGGTGCGTCGCCCCAGGCGATCACGGCATCGACGGGGCCGGCCGGTTCGCTGGGTGGGGCCAGGTGCAGCCGGTCGCCCTGGGGGCTATCCATGGCGCCATGCCCGGCGTGCGGCGCCAGCAGGGCGTGCAGCGCCTCGGGCTGGATGGGGTGGGTGCACAGCAGGCCGATGTGCAGGTCGGCCGGCAGCGCCTGGCGCAGCGCGTCGAAGTCGCGGCCCTCGGTATCCAGCGTGCATTGCCGCGCCAGCCTTGCCTGCTGCCAGCCGGCCCAGGCCGCCAGCAACAGGCGCGGCAGCACCACCACCAGGGCCAGCAGCCCGACATACATCCACACCCAGCGGGCGCCGGCCACGCCTTCTCCGGCAAAGTTCTGCGTGGCGGCAATGTCCTGCAGCGAAAACGGCGCCAGGCCAAACAGCGTCAGCGGTGCAAACAGCAGGCTGACGATGGCGTGTACCTGGCTGGCATCCAGAAAGGTGCTCTCCCAGCCGAAGCGGTAGCTCACCACCAGCCCGCGCAGCAGCAGCGACAGGGCAATGCCCGCAGCCCAGGCGGCGGCGCACAGGTGCAGCACGGCGGCGGCCTGCCGGGCAAAGCGTGCGTGCGTCTGGCCCGCCCAGTGCGCGGCAAAGTCGGCGGCAATGCGTGTGGCCAGGCTTTTGCGCCCGGCCGGCCCGGCATGGGCCTGGCGGCGCAGCAGCCATTGCTGCAGCGCCGCCAGCGCGGTGGGGGCGCTGCCCGAGCGCCGGGCGCGCCAGGCCAGCACGGCGTAGATGACCAGGTTCCAGCCCAGCACCGCCAGCAGTGGGGGCGAGAGCAGATCCACCCGGTGGGCGTTGGCAATGCGGTCGAGCAGCAGCCCGAGCAGCAGGGCCAGGAGCGGCAGGCCGCGCGCCAGCCAGAGCAGCGCGCCCGGCTGCTGCAGCGCGGCCACGCCGGCGTTGCGCCCGGCGGCCCGGGCGACGACGGCGGCCGATCGCTCCAGCACCACCTCGGCCACGCCCACGCGCTGCGTGCCGCGCTCGCGTGCGGCGGCCAGCGCCTGGCGCGTGGCCTCGTCCCATTCGATCTGGCTGACCAGGGTGCGTTCGGTGTCGGCCCGCTCCAGGGCCTGGGCCAGCGTCACGGTGCGCAGTTCTTGCCAGCTCAGGTGCATGGCTACCCTTTCAAATCCTGCGCCGCGGCCACCCCATGCAGCACGGCGCCCTCCAGTGTCGCAGGGTAGGGGCCGGCCACATAGTCGGCGCAGGCCTGCAGGCCGGGCGCGATGTGGCGCGGCGGTCGCGCCAGGGCGGGCGTGCAGGCAAAGGTGGCGCGCTTTTCCACCACGGTTTGCACCACCCGCAGGCCGGGCAGGCCCAGGTCTTCGGCGGCCTGGGCCAGCACCTCGCGCTCCAGCTGGGCGCGCTCGCCCTCGAAGGCGCTGACCACGAAGGCCAGCAGGCCGCGCTGGCCATCGAGCCGCGCGCGGTCGAAGACGAACTGCGCCGGGCGCCCGGCGCGCGGGCGCAGCGCCAGCATGGGGCGCGCCAGCAGGGCGGCGGGGGCCCCGGGCAGTTCGGCATAGACGGTGGCGATGGCGCCATGGCGCAGGGCCTGGGCGCAGGCGGCCCAGGACTGCAGGGCCGCATTGGTACCGGCCTGCGCCACCAGGCGCGCGGCCTCGTGGCTGCCGCTGGCCAGCAGCACGGCATCGAATGGCTCGTCGTCCATCAGCCAGCCTGCGCCGCCCTGCGCCAGGGTCTGCACGCGCCGGCCCAGATGCACGGCGTGGCCGCGCTCCTGCAGCCAGCGCGCTGCGGGCTCCGGGAACAGCGCGCCCAGGTCGCGCCGCGGCAGCAGCAGGTTGGAGCCGCCGCGCCCGGCAAACAGGCTGTCGCGCAGCACGCGCAAGAACACCTGGCCGCAGGCCGCGCCAGCGGGGGTGTTCAGGGCCGAGACGCACAGCGGGTCTATGAATTCATCGATCAGCCTGCCCGGCAGGCCGGCGCACAGGCCGGCCACGCTGGTGCCCGGTGGGCAGGCAAAGCCGGCCAGGCGCCAGCGCGCCGCGCGCGCCAGCAGCGCCAGGCGCTCGCCCAGGCTCCAGCCGCGTGCGCGGGCGATGCCGGTGAGCGCGTCCCAGGGCGGTGGAACATCGGGCAGCTGCAGGCCGGCGCCGTCGGGAAAGACCAGCTGCAACGGCAGGCGCAGCAGGGCCTGGTCGGGGTCCACGCCCACGGCGCGCATCAGTCGCAGGCATTCGGTGTAGGCGCCTATCAGGATGTGCTGGCCGTTGTCCAGCAGCACCGGCGTACCGTCGGCGCGCTGCGCGGCCACGGCGCGGGCGCGCCCGCCCGGCGCGCGGCCGGCCTCGAAGACGGTGACAGCGTGGCCGGCCTGCCCCGCCTGCACGGCGGCGGCCATGCCGCCCCAGCCGGCGCCGATGACGGCAACCTTCACATCAGACCCAGTGCCTGCATCTTCCAGGCCAGCCAGAACTTGCGCAGCGGTGTCAGGCTGGTGCGCTGGTGCAGCACCTGAAAGCCGTCGGCCTCGATCTCGCGCAGCAGCGTGCGGTAGATGCTGGCCATCATCAGGCCGGGCTTTTGCGTGCGCCGGTCCACCTCGGGCAGCAGGGCCAGGGCCTGGTCGTAGAACAGGTGGGCGCGCTCGGCCTGAAAGCGCATCAGGGCGGTGAAACGGTCGGAATATGTGCGGTTGCTGATTTCATTGGCCGTGACCTCGAACTGCTGCAGTTCGCTCACCGGCAGGTAGATGCGCCCGCGCATGGCGTCCTCGCCCACGTCGCGGATGATGTTGGTGAGCTGGAAGGCCAGGCCCAGCTTGTGCGCATACTGCGTGGTGTGCGCGTCTTGCTGGCCGAAGATCTGCGCGGCCACCTCGCCCACCACGCCGGCCACCAGGTGGCAGTAGCGCTGCAGGCTGCGAAAGTCGGCGTAGCGCGCCTGCTCCAGATCCATCTGGCAGCCTTCGATGACCGCCTGCAGCTGATCCTGGCGCAGGCCATGTGCGGGCACATGCGGCATCAGTGCCTGCATCACGGGGTGGCTGGGCTGGCCGGCGAAGGCTTTGGCCACCTCGTCCTGCCACCAGGCCAGCTTGGCCTGGGCCACGCCGGGGTCGCTGACTTCGTCCACCACATCGTCCACCTCGCGGCAAAAGGCATAAAAGGCGGTGATGGCCGCGCGCCGTTCCTTGGGCAGGAACAGGAAGGCGTAATAAAAGCTGCTGCCCGATGCGGCAGCCTTTTCCTGTGCGTATTGTTCTGGGGTACTCATCGCGGGGCGGGGGTGGCTGGGCGGCGATTGTCCCATGTGCGCCACGGGCTCAATGCTGCAGCGCGACCAGGGCAAAACCCGCGGCCATGCCCACACCATGCAGCAGGGTGGCCGCCACGGTGAGGGCCAGCGCCGGTTTCAGGCGCTGGGGCTGATGCGCCCGCTGCAGCAGCAGGCTGGCTGCGGCCAGCGACAGGGGCAGGGACACCAGCCCCCACAGCGCCGTGGCTGGCGGTATCAGCAGCCACACGCTGGCCGCCAGCCAGCCGTGCGCGGCCAGCACCAGGCCCAGGTAGGCCCAGGCCGCGCCCAGCGGCCCCAGACGCACGGCCAGGGTGTGCTTGCCCACGCGCGCGTCGGCATCGGCGTCGGGGCAGCCGTTGATGAGCAGCAGCGCCGCCACCAGCAGCGCAAAACTCAGCGCCGCGCTGGCCGGGATGATGAAGAACTGGCGCCGCTGCACATAGTCGCTGCCCAGCACCACCAGAAACCAGGCGCCCGCGACCACCGGCTCGCCCAGCCCGCGCGCCATCAGGCGCAGCGGCGGGGCCGAATAGGCCCACACCAGCAGCAGCCCGGCCAGGCCCAGCAGTAGCACGCCGCCGGCGGTCTTCACGGCCAGCAGCAGGCCGGCGGGTACCAGCACCAGCAGCAGGGTGTGGGCCAGGGCCGCGGTCTGGCCTTCGGTGACCAGGCCGCGCTGGATCAGCCGCGAGCCGCCGGTGAAGGGGTAGATGCCCTGGTGGTTGGCGGCGTCGGCGCCGCTTTTGGCATCGTGCAGGTCGTTGAGCAGGTTGCCGGCTGCATGGGCCAGCACCGCCAGCAGCGTGGCGGCGGCCGCCAGCCACCAGTCCAGGCCACAGCCACAGGCGGCGGCCGTGGCCGTGCCCAGCAGGCAGGCGACCACGGTGAGCAGCAGGAACGCCGGGCGCGTCATGCGCCACAGCAGGGCCGGGGAGGGTGTGCTGCCCGCCATCTACATCGCCAGCGCGCGCGCCGCCATGCGCAGCCAGTCCAGCGGCCGCAGCACCGGGCGCTGGCACAGGCTGGCACCCTGCAGCGCGTCCACCTTGTCCAGGATGCGCAGGCCGCCTTGCACCACCAGGCGCAGCTCCCAGCCGGCTCGCCCCGGCAGACGATGCACCAGGGGGGCACCCTGCAGCATCAGGGCGCGGGCCCAGGCGGCGCAGTCCAGGATCAGGCGGTCGCTGGCGGCCGAGCGTTGGCGCGCCGCCAGGTCGGCGCGCGCCACGCCGTGGGCGGCGCAGTCGGCGTCGGTCAGGTAGTGGCGCCCGCGTGGCAGGTCCACACTCAGGTCCTGCCAGAAATTGATGAGCTGCAGGGCGCTGCAAATGGCGTCGCTTTCGCGCAACGCAGCGTCGTCCTGCACGCCATACAGGTGCAGCAGCAATCGCCCCACGGGATTGGCCGAGCGCCGGCAGTAGTCCAGCAGCTCCTCGCGGTCGGGGTAGCAGGCGCCGGCCTCGGTCATGGCCACGTCCTGGGCAAAGGCGTCCAGCAGGTCCTTGAGCAGCGCCGTGGGCAGCCGGTGGCTTTGCAGCGCGACCTGCAGCGGCCCGAACACGCCGGCCCAGCGTGCGCCGGGTGCCTGGCCCGCGGCTGCCGCGCGCAGTTCGGCGCGGTAGGCGGCCAGGTCGGACAGGCGTTCGCCGGCCGTGGCCTCGCCTTCGTCGGCAATGTCATCGGCGGTGCGCGCAAAGGCGTAGATGGCGGCAACCGGCTGGCGCAGCCCCGGCGGGCACAGCAGCGAGGCGACGGGAAAATTTTCGTAATGCGTGACGGGCGCAGCCATGGCTGGCGCGAGGGTGTCGGGTGATGAGGGGCTGGGGTTCACGGCCGGCATTGTCGCTTGACAGTGAAAATGGGTTTCACATAGATTACCAACCAATTACTAACCGATCAGTCATTAAGCGCCGTTGGGCGCGCTTCGTTCCATGCCAAGCTTTCCTGCCCTGACGCGGCCCCGTTCGGGGCTTTTTTTGTGCAGTCTGACCGCCTGCGTGGCGCTGCTGACGGCCTGCTCGCGCCATGAGCCTGCGCCCGAGCCGGTGCGTTCCGTCAAGCTCGTGACCGTCGGGCCGTCTGCGCTGCAGATGCAGCTGGAGTATGCGGGCGAGGTGCGCGCGCGCATCGAGTCGCGCATCGGTTTTCGCGTCGCCGGCAAGATCGTGCAGCGCCAGGCCGAGCTGGGCCAGCGTGTGCAGGCCGGCCAGTTGCTGGCGCGCCTGGATGTGAGCGACTATGCCCTGGCCACCCAGGCCGCGCGCGCCCAGGTGGCGGCGGCGACCACGCAGCGCGATCTGGCGGCGGCGGACTTTGAGCGCTTCTCCAAGCTCAAGGCGCAGAACTTCATCAGCGGCGCCGAGCTGGATCGGCGCGAAGCGCAACTCAAGTCGGCCCAGGCGCAGCTTGATCAGGCGCGCGCGCAACTGGCCACGCAGGGCCACCAGGCCGACTACACGCGCCTGCTGGCCGATGCCGCCGGCGTGGTGACGGGCATAGAGGCCGAGCCCGGCCAGGTGGTGGCGGCCGGTACGCCGGTGGTGCGCATTGCGCGTGACGGCCCGCGCGATGCGGTGTTCTTCGTGCCCGAGGATAGGGTGGGCCAGCTGCGCGTGGGCCTGCCGGTGCAGGTGCGTGCCTGGTCGGCCGATACGCTGATGCCGGGCGAGGTGCGCGAGGTGGCGGCCAGCGCCGACCCGGTGACGCGCACCTTCCTGGTCAAGGTAGCGGTGCAGGCCAAGGATGTGCCGCCGCTGGGGGCCACGGTCTATGTCACGCCGCAATGGCATGCGGCCGAGGGCCTGCAGGCCATCAAGCTGCCCACGAGCAGCCTGCGCCAGGAGGGCGGTGAGACGGCGGTGTGGGTGTACGAGCCGGGCGACGGCGGCGGCGGCACGGTGCGCTCGCAGGTGGTGCAGGTGGCCACGGCCGACGGCAACGAGGCCGTGATCGCCGCCGGCCTGGCGCCCGGCATGCAGGTGGTGGCCTCGGGGGTGCATGTGCTGACGCCTGGGCAAAAGGTCACGGTATACAAGCCAAAATTCGACCAAACGCCCGCAGATAAAGCGCCGGCAGCTATCAATAATGATAAAGCTGCGGCACCTGCCGCGGTGCGCTGAGGGCTGGCCATGGCGTTGATCGAACCCAAGAAGGGCTTCAACCTCTCGCGCTGGGCGCTGGAACATGTGCCGCTGACGCGCTACCTGATGGTGGTGCTGATGCTGCTGGGCTTTGCCGCGTACTTCCAGCTGGGGCAGGACGAGGATCCGCCGTTCACCTTCCGCGCCATGGTGATCCACACCAACTGGCCCGGCGCCACGGCGCAGCAGGTGGCCGAGCAGGTCACCGACAAGATCGAGCGCACGCTGCAGGAGGTGCCCTACGCCGACAAGATCCGCAGCTACAGCAAGCCGGGCGAGTCGCAGGTGATCTTCGAGCTCAAGGATTCCTCCAAGCCGGCCGAGGTCGCCAACACCTGGTACCAGGTGCGCAAGAAGATCGGTGACATGCGCCATACCCTGCCGGGCAACATCCAGGGGCCGTTCTTCAACGACGAGTTTGGCGACGTGTACGGCGTGATCTACGCGCTGCGCGGCGAGGGCTTCGGCTACGCCGAATTGAAGGACTTCGCCGACGACACGCGTCAGCGGCTGCTGCGCGTGAAGGACGTGGCCAAGGTCGAGCAGTTCGGCGTGCAGCCCGAGAAGATCTGGATCGAGGTCTCGCAAAAGCGCCTGGCGCAGCTGGGGCTGGATCAGGCCGGCGTGCTGCAGCAGCTGGGCAGCCAGAACGCGGTGGAGAGCGCCGGCACCATACAGACGCCGCAGGACATGGTGCAGGTGCGCGTGGCCGGGCAGTTCACCAGCGTGGAGCAGCTGCGCGCCATGCCGATTCGCGCACCCCAGTCCCAGGCCCAGCTGCGCCTGGGCGACATTGCCGAGGTGCACCGCGGCTATGTCGATCCGCCCGACGTCAAGGTGCGCTTCCAGGGCCAGGAGGTGATCGCGCTGGGCATTTCCATGACCAAGGGCGGCGACATCATCGCCCTGGGCAAGGCGCTGCGCGCCGCCGTGGCCGACATCCAGCAGCGCCTGCCCGCCGGCGTGGAGCTGGCGCAGGTGCAAGACCAGCCGGCGGCCGTGGCGGCGTCGGTGAACGACTTTGTCAAGGTGCTGATCGAGGCCGTGGTCATCGTGCTGGCGGTGAGCTTTGTGTCGCTGGGGCTGCACAAGGGCGGGCGCTTTGGCTGGTACGTGGACTGGCGGCCGGGCCTGGTGGTGGCCATCACCATCCCGCTGGTGCTGGCCGTCACCTTTCTGGCCATGCATTACTTCGGCATAGGGCTGCACAAGGTGTCGCTGGGCTCGCTCATCATTGCCCTGGGGCTGATGGTGGACGACGCCATCATTGCCGTGGAGATGATGGTGCGCAAGATGGAGGAGGGCTACGACAAGATGCGTGCCGCCACCTTTGCCTACGACATCACGGCCATGCCCATGCTGACCGGCACGCTGATCACGGCGGCCGGCTTTTTGCCGATCGGCATCGCCAAGTCGGTGACCGGCGAATACACCTTCGCCATCTTTGCCGTGACGGTGATCGCGCTGGTGCTGTCGTGGATCGTCTCGGTGTACTTCGTGCCTTACCTGGGCACGCTGCTGCTGCGGGTCAAGCCGCACGACCCCGATGCGCCTCCGCACGAGGTCTTCGACACGCCGTTCTATGCGCGTTTTCGCCGTACGGTGGACTGGTGCGTGCGCCGTCGCTGGACCACGTTGGCCATCACTCTGGCCATTTTTGCGCTGGGGCTGGTGGGCATGGGGCGGGTGCAGCAGCAGTTCTTCCCCGATTCGAGCCGGCCCGAGGTGATGGTGGAGCTGTGGTACCCCGAGGGCACCTCGTTTGCCGCCAACGAGGAGGTGACGCTGCGCGTGGAGCAGCGCCTGTTGCAGCAGGCCGGGGTGAAGAACGTGGCCACCTGGGTCGGTTCGGGCACGCCGCGCTTTTATCTGCCGCTGGACCAGGTGTTTCCGCAGAGCAATGTGTCGCAGTTCATCGTGCAGGCCGCCAGCCTGGGCGAGCGCGAGCAGTTGCGCCGCAGCCTGCCGGCGCTGCTGGCCACCGAGTTTCCGGAGGCGCGCGGCCGCGTCAAGCTGCTGCCCAATGGCCCGCCCGTGCCCTATCCGGTGCAGTTTCGCGTGATCGGCAGCGACCCGGCCGTATTGCGCCAGCGTGCCGACGAGGTCAAGACCGTGATGCGCGCCAACACCCACATGATCGGCGTGAACGACAACTGGAACGAGTCGGTGAAGGCCGTGCGCCTGGAGATCGACCAGGAGAAGGCCCGCGCCCTGGGGGTGAGCAGCCAGTCCATCGCCCAGGCGGCACGCACCATGTTCACCGGCACCACGGTCGGCCAGTACCGTGAGGGTGATCGCCTGATCGACATCGTGCTGCGCCAGAGCCAGGACGAGCGCGACACCATCTCCGGCATCGCCAACGCCTATCTGCCCACGGCCTCGGGGCGCTCCATTCCGCTCACGCAGATCGCCCGGCCGGTGTTCAGCTGGGAACCTGGCGTGATGTGGCGCTCCGGCCGCGACTACGCCATCACCGTGCAGGGCGACCTGGTGGAAGGCATGCAGGGTGCCACCATCACCGAGCAGTTGCTGCCCGAGCTGCGCACACTCGAGGCGCGCTGGCAGGCCACCGGCGGCAACGGCGTGCGTATCGAGGTCGCGGGCGCGGTGGAGGAGAGCAGCAAGGGCTCGTCCTCCATCGTGGCTGGCGTACCCATCATGCTGTTCATCGTGTTCACGCTGCTCATGCTGCAGCTGCACAGCTTCAGCCGCTCCATGCTGGTCTTTCTGACCGGGCCACTGGGCATTGCCGGTGTGGCCGGGGCGCTGCTGTTGCTGGGCCGGCCGTTCGGCTTCGTGGCGCTGCTGGGGGTAATTGCGCTCATGGGCATGATCCAGCGCAATTCCGTGATCCTGATTGACCAGATCGAGCTCAACCGCGCCGCTGGCCGTTCCACCTGGGACTCCATCGTGACCGCCGCCGTCTGGCGCATGCGCCCGATCGCGCTGACAGCCGCCGCCGCCGTGCTGGCCATGATTCCCCTGTCGCGCAACGTGTTCTGGGGCCCGATGGCCGTGGCCATCATGGGGGGCTTGATCGTCGCCACGGTGCTCACGCTGCTGGCCTTGCCGGCCATGTACGCGGCCTGGTTCCGGGTGAAAAAACCGGATTCGGAGCCCGAATGAGACCGCCGAAACAGAATCGGGTTTGCGACAAGGTAAAATCCAACGTTTGACCTATTTCACCGGGGTGGCCTTGAACCAGGGGCCATCCGGGTGGCTTGAAGAACCGCGCGGGTGGCGAAATTGGTAGACGCACCAGGTTTAGGTCCTGACGCCAGCAATGGTGTGGGGGTTCGAGTCCCCCCCCGCGCACCACGTGAGACCTTGATGCAGCGCAGCGCCGTCAAGGTCGGCACGATCCACATCCCTGACACTAGGAACCATCATGGCCGTAACGGTTGAAACTCTTGAAAAGCTCGAGCGCAAGATCACGCTGAGCCTGCCTGTCACCACCATCCAGAGCGAAGTCGATGCGCGCTTGAAGCGCCTGGCCCGCACCGTGAAGATGGACGGCTTCCGTCCCGGCAAGGTGCCGATGAGCGTCGTGGCCCAGCGCTACGGCTACTCGGTGCAGTACGAGGTGCTGAACGACAAGGTCGGTGAAGCCTTTGCCCAGGCCGCCAACGAGGCCAACCTGCGCGTGGCCGGTCAGCCGCGCATTACCGAAAAGGATGGCGCCCCCGAGGGCCAGGTCAGCTTTGACGCCGTGTTCGAGGTATTCCCCGAGGTCAAGATCGGCGACCTGTCCGAGGCAGAGGTGGAAAAGGTCTCCGCCGAAGTGACCGAAGTCGCTATCGACAAGACCGTGGACATTCTGCGCAAGCAGCGCCGCAGCTTTGCCCAGCGCGCCCAGGGTGCGCCCGCCGAGGATGGCGACCGCGTGACCGTGGACTTTGAGGGCAAGATTGACGGCGAACCCTTCCAGGGCGGCAAGGCCGAGGACTTCCAGTTCCTGGTCGGCGAAGGCCAGATGCTCAAGGAATTCGAAGACGCCGTGCGCGGCATGAAGTCTGGCGAAAGCAAAACCTTCCCGCTGGCCTTCCCTGAGGACTATCACGGCAAGGACGTGGCCGGCAAGACGGCCGACTTCCTGGTCACCGTGAAGAAGATAGAGGCCGCCCACCTGCCCGAAGTGAACGAGCAGCTGGCGAAGTCGCTAGGTATTGCCGACGGCACCGTCGAAGGCCTGCGCGCCGACATCAAGAAAAACCTGGAGCGTGAAGTCAAGTTCCGCCTGCTGGCGCGCAACAAGGCGGCGGTGATGGACGCCCTGGTGTCCAAGGCCGAGCTGGATTTGCCCAACGCCAGCGTCCAGGCCGAGGTTGCCCGCCTGCTGGAATCCGCCCGCGCCGACCTGAAGCAGCGCGGCATCAAGGACGCCGACAAGGCCGAGATCCCCGACGACATCTTCCGTCCCCAGGCCGAGCGCCGCGTGCGCCTGGGCCTGGTGGTGGCCGAGCTGGTGCGCGCCAACGAGCTGCAGGCCAAGCCCGAGCAGCTCAAGGCCCATGTGGACGAGCTGGCTGCCAGCTACGAAAAGCCGGAAGACGTGATTCGCTGGTACTTCAGCGACCGCCAACGCCTGGCCGAGGTGGAGGCCGTGGTCGTTGAAAACAATGTCACCGATTTCGTCCTGGGCAAGGCCAAGGTCAGCGAAAAGGCGGTGTCGTTCGACGAACTGATGGGCCAGCAGGCCTGATACACGCAGGTGGTTCGCCTGATGGAGGCGCGCCACCGGTGAAGCTTTGCGGGGCTTGTGCTTTGCGGCACAGGCCCCATGTTATTTTTCTGAATACGGTATCCGCCTGACTGGAGACATACATGAGCGCATTGGAAACACGGGCCCTGGGCATGATTCCCATGGTCATCGAGCAGTCGGGCCGCGGCGAGCGGTCTTACGACATTTATTCACGCCTGCTCAAGGAGCGCGTGATTTTCCTGGTGGGTGAGGTGAATGACCAGACCGCCAACCTGGTGGTGGCGCAGCTGCTGTTCCTCGAGAGCGAGAACCCGGACAAGGACATTTCGTTCTATATCAACTCCCCCGGTGGCAGTGTCACGGCTGGTATGGCGATCTACGACACCATGCAGTTCATCAAGCCGGACGTGTCCACGCTGTGCTGCGGCTTTGCGGCCAGCATGGGAGCGTTTTTACTGGCGGCCGGTGCCAAGGGCAAGAGGTTTTCCCTGCCCAACTCGAAGATCATGATCCATCAGGTGCTGGGCGGCGCGCGCGGGCAGGCGACCGACATCGAGATCCACGCACGGGATATCCTGCGCACCAAGGATCAGATGAACCGCATCCTCGCCGAGCGCACTGGACAACCCATTGAGAAGGTCAAGGCGGACACCGAGCGCGACTATTTCATGACCGCTGACGAAGCTATGGACTATGGCATCGTTGATCAGGTGATCTCCAAGCGCCCCTGAGGGCCTTATTTGCCCGGATGCGGCGTTTCCCCCTGCGGGAAGCGCCGTTTTTATTTCGTTATCATCTTCCCGACTTCCCCAGTGATAAGGCATTGCTTCCATGGCCGATAAAAAAGGCTCCTCCAGCGAGAAAACCCTTTACTGCTCTTTTTGCGGCAAGAGCCAGCATGAAGTAAAGAAGCTGATCGCCGGACCCTCCGTCTTTATTTGCGACGAGTGCATTGACCTGTGCAACGAAATCATCCGTGACGAACAACCCGCGGGTGAAGCTGCGCGCGAGGGTCGGGGCGATCTGCCCACGCCCGCCGAGATCAAGGCCAACCTGGACAGCTATGTGATTGGCCAGGAAAAGGCCAAGCGTACCCTGGCCGTGGCCGTGTACAACCACTACAAGCGCCTGCGCCACAAGGACAAGGCCGGCAAGGATGATGTCGAGTTGTCCAAGAGCAATATCCTGCTCATCGGCCCCACCGGCTCCGGCAAGACGCTATTGGCTCAGACCCTGGCGCGTCAGCTTGATGTTCCTTTCGTGATGGCCGATGCCACCACGTTGACCGAGGCCGGCTATGTGGGCGAGGACGTGGAGAACATCGTCCAGAAGTTGCTGCAAAGCTGCAACTACGACGTCGAGCGCGCGCAGCGCGGTATTGTCTACATCGACGAAATCGACAAGATCAGCCGCAAGAGTGACAACCCGAGCATCACGCGCGACGTGTCGGGCGAGGGCGTGCAGCAGGCCTTGCTGAAATTGATCGAAGGCACCATGGCCAGCGTGCCGCCTCAGGGTGGACGCAAGCATCCGAACCAGGACTTTCTGCAGATCGACACCACCAACATCCTGTTTATCTGCGGTGGCGCGTTCGCGGGGCTGGAAAAGGTCATCGAAAACCGTACCGAGGCTTCGGGCATTGGTTTTGGTGCGGCCGTGCGCAGCAAGAAGCAGCGTTCGCTGACCGAGGTGTACCTGGATATCGAGCCCGAGGATTTGATCAAGTTCGGTCTCATTCCCGAACTCGTGGGGCGCATGCCGGTGGTGACCGCCCTGGCCGAACTGGGTGAGGATGCGCTGGTGCAAATCCTGACCGAGCCCAAGAATGCGCTGGTCAAGCAGTACAGCAAGCTGCTGGGCATGGAGGGAGTCGATCTGGAGATACGCCCGGCCGCACTCAAAGCCATTGCCCGCAAGGCCATTGCCCGCAAGACGGGCGCGCGGGGGCTGCGCTCCATCCTGGAGCAATCCCTGATCGGCACCATGTTCGACCTGCCCAACGTTTCCAACGTGGAAAAGGTGGTGGTGGACGAGGCCACCATCGAAGAGAACAAGGCGCCTCTGTTGCTCTACCGCGAGGCGGTCAAGACAGCCTGAGGCTCGCCAGTTTGTCCCGCTGCGGCGACCACTGGCGCCATGCGCGCCTGACAGTGGTGTCGCCGGGTTGAAAAACGCTGTCCATGGACCATATGCCATGGACTTACCTGAGGAATGCCCATGTCTGGACATACGCCCCTGCCCGCTACACCCCTGGATCTGCCATTGCTGCCGCTGCGCGATGTGGTGGTATTCCCCCATATGGTGATCCCCCTGTTCGTGGGCCGTCCCAAAAGCATCAAGGCCCTGGAGACGGCCATGGATGCCGATCGCAGGATCATGCTCGTGGCCCAAAAGGCGGCCGCTAAAGATGAACCGCAGGTGTCCGACATGTTTGAAGTCGGCTGCGTTTCTACCATCCTGCAAATGCTCAAGCTGCCCGATGGCACGGTGAAGGTGCTGGTCGAAGGCCAGCAGCGCGCCCTGGTGGATGCAGTGCATGAGGCCGAGTCACACTTCACTGCCACGACAACGCCCGTGCCGGGCGAGGTCGAGTCCGAGGATGACCAGTCCAGCGAGATCGAGGCGCTGCGCCGTGCGGTGATGCAGCAGTTTGACCAGTACGTCAAGCTGAACAAGAAGATTCCGCCCGAGATTCTGACTTCGATCGCCAGCATCGACGATCCTGGCCGTTTGGCCGACACCATTGCGGCACATCTGCCGTTGAAGCTGGAAAACAAGCAGCGTGTGCTCGATCTGGCGGATGTGAAGCTGCGTCTGGAAAACCTCTTTGAGCAGCTGGAGCGCGAGGTTGACATACTGAACGTGGACAAGCGCATCCGGGGCCGTGTGAAGCGCCAGATGGAAAAGAGCCAGCGCGACTTCTATCTGAACGAGCAGGTCAAGGCCATTCAGAAGGAACTCGGAGAGGGCGAGGATGGCGCAGACATCGATGAGATCGAGAAAAAGATCAACGCCGCCAAGATGCCCGCCGAGGCACGCAAGAAGGCCGAGGGTGAGTTGAAAAAACTCAAGCTGATGTCTCCCATGTCGGCCGAGGCTACGGTGGTGCGCAACTACATCGATGTGCTTACCAGCATGCCCTGGAGCAAGAAGACCAAGATCAAGCACGATCTCGCGTACGCTGAAGATGTATTGAACGAAGACCACTACGGGTTGGATCGAGTGAAGGATCGCATCCTGGAATACCTTGCTGTGCAGCAGCGCGTGGACAAGGTGAAGGCGCCCATTCTGTGCCTGGTGGGGCCACCGGGGGTGGGCAAGACCTCGCTGGGCCAGTCCATTGCCAAGGCGACTGGGCGCAAATACGTGCGTATGGCGCTGGGAGGCATGCGTGACGAGGCCGAAATTCGTGGTCACCGCCGCACCTACATCGGCGCCATGCCGGGCAAGGTATTGCAAAGCCTGAACAAGGTTGGCGCGCGCAACCCACTGTTTCTGCTGGATGAAATCGACAAGCTGGGTACGGATTTCCGAGGGGATCCGTCGAGCGCCCTGCTGGAGGTGCTCGACCCTGAGCAGAACCACAAGTTCGGTGATCACTATGTCGAGGTTGATTTTGACCTGTCAGATGTCATGTTCGTTGCTACCAGCAACTCGATGAACATCCCGCCAGCTCTGCTCGATCGCATGGAGGTGATTCGCCTATCGGGTTATACCGAGGACGAGAAGACCAACATCGCTATCAAATACCTGCTGCCCAAGCAGATGACGAACAACGGCGTCAAGGATGAGGAGTTGCGAATCACCGAGTCGGCTGTGCGCGACATAGTGCGTTACTACACGCGCGAGGCTGGCGTGCGCTCGCTGGAGCGTGAACTGTCCAAGATCTGCCGGAAGACGGTCAAGGGCTTGCAGCTCAAGAAGTTGCAGCCACAGGTCGAGGTGTCGGCCGACAACTTGTCCGAATACCTGGGGGTGCGCAAGTTCAGCTATGGGCATGCAGAGAAGCAGAACCAGGTGGGTTTGGTGGCTGGCCTGGCATGGACCGAGGTGGGAGGTGATTTGCTGACCATCGAGGTGGCCACCATGCCTGGCAAGGGCAACATCACGCGCACGGGCTCACTGGGTGATGTGATGAAGGAATCTATTGAGGCCGCACGCACGGTGGTGCGCAGCCGAGCGCATTTGTGGGGTATTCGGGACGAGGTGTTTGACAAACGCGATTTGCATATGCATGTGCCTGACGGCGCTACGCCCAAGGACGGACCCAGCGCTGGTATTGCCATGACCACGGCCATCGTCTCTGCATTCACTGGCATACCGGTGCGTGCCGATGTCGCCATGACCGGTGAGATCACATTGCGCGGCGAAGTCACCGAGATCGGTGGCTTGAAGGAAAAGCTGCTGGCAGCCCTGCGCGGAGGGATCAAGACAGTGCTGATCCCTGAAGCAAACGTGAAAGACTTGCAGGAGATCCCTGACAACGTGAAGAGTGGCCTGGAGATCGTGCCCGTGAGGTGGATAGACAAGGTGCTTGAGGTAGCGCTGGAGCGCAAGCCAGCTGCCCTGACAGATCACGAAGTAACGCCTGCGGTTGCTGTGGCGCCCGGCGGTGAGGTGGTGCAGGGCTCTGTGAAGCACTGATGAAAAAAGTCGGCTTTTTTCTTGTGGGACTCAAAAAGTAGACTACAATTTACCCCGTCGATGCGAAACGCCATATAATGGCAGGCTTCGGTAAAATGCGGGAATAGCTCAGTTGGTAGAGCGCAACCTTGCCAAGGTTGAGGTCGTCGGTTCGAGACCGATTTCCCGCTCCACTTTTCGGCAAAAAGGGGAAGCTTTTGCTTCCCCCTTTTTTGCCAAGAGGTCAGATTTGGCGCGGTAGCAAAGCGGTTATGCGTCGGATTGCAAATCCGTTGAGGCCGGTTCGACTCCGGCCCGCGCCTCCAGTTCATCAATGTGCAATGCATGTGATGTGTTGCTGTGGTGGCTGCTAACTTGGGTTTTGTCTGCCTCGTGCAGGTTTCGGTATTCGTTTGCATGACGGCTGAAATCAATAGTACAATGCAAGATTGTTTGAAACGTATGCGTTGAATGGCGTACGTAGAGAGTTTGCGGGAATAGCTCAGTTGGTAGAGCGCAACCTTGCCAAGGTTGAGGTCGTCGGTTCGAGACCGATTTCCCGCTCCAAAATTGAAAGGGAAGCTTAGGCTTCCCTTTTTTCTTGGCAGAAGCGGCTGTGAGGTGGTGAATGTGTCCGTGGCTTGCGTTGAAGTGCTGCTACGGTTACGCTGCCCCGACGCTTGCCTGGCGGCCGGCGCCCCGATGGTGAAATTGGTAGACACTGCGGACTTAAAATCTGTTTTGTCAAGTCTTCTCTGCTTGCGCCAACGAGTCACAAGGTCAATAGTGACAACGGTTTGCGAGCATTCAAGATGCAGCTTCATAGCTTGGCTTGGCGGTTAGGGGCCAACTAGGCGCCAGTAGATGGAAGTAGGTGTTCCTGCGCATTGCGCACTACGCCCGAGTGGTGAAATCGGTAGACACAAGGGACTTGAACAATTTGAGCCTTCGGGGGGAAACGCCTGAAGTGAAGCCCGTCAAAATCGGCGAAAGCCCTGGATGCTTCGGCATCCGAGCCAACGCCGAGCCAAGCCCAAGCTACAGTTTGGGAAGGTGTAGAGAGCAGACGGCGGGCACCTACGGCCGCAAGGCTATGGTGAAGGCGTGCTCCAGACCACGAACAGCGCGTGTGCGCTGGCGGCGAAAGTCGAAGTGGTAAGAAAATCCCTCGCCGAAAGGCGTGCCGGTTCGATTCCGGCCTCGGGCACCAATCCAGAGCCGCCCCCGTTTACGCAGGGGCGGCTTTTCCGTTCTTGGGTTGTGTGCGCTTGAATCCCCGATCGCCAGCCATGAAGGCTTCCAACATGTGCGGAATCAGCGTCAAGGCATCTACTGCCTCGCCGTATGCCTGCGCGTGCAGCGCGGCGTAGCGGTCGAGGTCGGCTTTCAGGCTGGCCGGGCAGGCAAAGGTCAGCTTGACGCTTTCGGTCTTGGGCAGCGGCCCGAGCCGCAGCTTCTTGGTCGTGTTCATCGCATCGCCCCCCTGTTGAAGAACAGCGGTTGGTACGGCCGCAACACCAAGTCACGGTTGACGATGATCCGCACCGACAACCCCGGCCGTTCGGTCAGCGTCGGTTGGATGTTCATGTTGCGCCGGGTCATCTCCTGGCCCACCTGATTGATGCTGTCCTGCGCGCTGTCGCGCCCGGCGATCACGATGCGGTTGCCATCCTGCCGGTTCTCCGGCGCGGCCAGCTCGGCGCCCACGCCCAGCAGGGTCGTCAGCGCCGCACCCGCGAAGACGCGATCCCAATGCCAATCGACACCATCCTCCAGCCCGGCATAGCCGGCCGGATCGGTGCCCGCGAGGTTGTCGAGCTTCAGCGATGACGTGTCCGGCAGGATGACGCGGTTCCACACCACCTGCACGCGGCTCTGCCCATAGCTCACCTGGCTGTTGTACTTGCCCAGGATGCGCGATCCCTGCGGGATCAGCAGGAACTTGCCCGTGGCCGTGTCATAGACCGGTTCCGTCACTGTGGCGATCACGTCGCCCGGCAAGTCCGACTTGATGCCCGTCACCAGTGCCCCGGCGATCACCGTTCCGGCCATGACCTGGTACGGCGAGGACGGCATTTGCAGATTGCCGGAATTACGGGTTTCCGTAGAACCGCCTTTCAGGAACGCCTCTTTCTGGTCTTGCCGGTTCTGCACGGCGGTCGGGTCGGCGGGCTGGGCCGCCGTCGAGGCCGGGCCAGCGGCCAGCGGGTCGAAGCCCGCCAAGCCTGATGCCGAGCCAGTCGCAGCGACTTGCGCCGTGCCTGGCGCTGCGCCCTTGCCGGGAGTGCCCGAGCGGAAGAACACCGAAGAAGCTGCGGCTGCTTCGGCCTCCTTGCGCTGTGCATCCTCCGGGTCGTGGCCCGGTGGCGCATACGTCGGCGCCATCGGTTGCTGCGACTTCACGATGGCTGGGCCAAGGTCGCCCGGCAGCGGCGGCCCCAGCTCCGGCACCTTCGGCAGCTTGGAGTAATCCGACGGCAGGCCGTCCAGCCCTTCGGACTTCGACACGCGATCCACGTTGTACAGCTCGGTCTGCTCGCCCGCACCGCGTCGATGCGGCTGCAACGACCAGATCGTGGCCCCGAGCACGGCGACCGACAGGCCGCCGGTGAGCATGGCCAAGGTGCGCCGGTTCAGGCGCGTGACCGGGCGCGGCTGGGCGCGCAGCGCCACCGCCTCGGGCGCGACCTTGCCCGTTTGCGGCGCAAGGTCAGGGGAATCGTCCTGGCTCATGGTCAGTTCCTCCGCGTGCCACCCGAGACACCGTCTGTGCGCTCAATGCGCACCACGTCGCCCTTGTCGCCGCCCAGGCGCAATTCGGCCGCGCCGAACAGCCGATCCACGATGTAGTACGGCGAGCGGAAACGGTAGTTCACCAGTTGTCCGTCACCCTGCGCGCCGATGACAAACAGCGGCGGCAGCTCGCCTTGTGCGATGCCGGCGGGGAACTGGATGTAGACCTTCTCGCCATCGTCGAAGGCGCGCAGCGGCTTCCACGGCGGATTGCTGCCGCTGACCGCGTAGCGGAAACGGATCTTCTCCAGCGACAGGCCGCTATCGACCGGCGCGGCGGCGCTGGCCGCCTGCGACTGGCGCTGCAGGGCCAGCATCTTGTCCTTCGGGTACTCCCAGGACACCGATGCCATCCATGTCTTCTCGGTCGAAGTCAGTTCCAGCAGGTACGTCCTGCGGCTGGTGGTGATGACCAGATTGGTCTTCAGGCCCGAGCGGATCGGCTTGACCATCACGTTGACGCGCAGCGCATCGCCGCTGCCGCTCGATGTATCACCCACGATCCAGCGCACGGTATCGCCCGCCGCCACCGTCACCAGTTCCTCGCCTGGCTGGAGCGCGATCACGGTCACGCGGCCCACGGCCGCGTAGACCTGGTACAGCGCGCCATCGGTGAAGGGCCAGACCTGAATCGCGTTGACATAGCCCTCGCGCGTAGGCGCAATGCGCGCTTCGGCATTGGCGCGCGAAACGCGCACGGTTTCATCGGCAGGTTCTGCGGCGGGCTTGGCATCCGGCACAGGCTTCATCTGCGCCGGCATCGGCAGCACCTGCGATACGGCTACTACCTCCACGGGCACAGGCGGCTCCGGCAGCGGCTGGGCCTGCACCGGCTCATCGAGCGAAATGGTCGGCGGCGGCTTGCCCTGCGTGGCGCAGCCAGAGAACAGCACCGTCGAAGCTAACAGCGCCACCGGCAAGGCAGATTTACAGAAAAGATCATTCATGGTTTTGCTCCTTCATTCGCTTCCAGTTCGCGGCTCCACGACAGGCCGTTGACGTAGATGCCCAGAGGGTTCTTGCGCAGGCGCTGCTCGGTGCGCGGGGCTTGCAGCACCGTGGAAATCACTGCGTTCCAGCGTTCAGTGCGATCCAGCACGCCATTGACGAAGCGCGTCTCCGTCCAGCGCACGTTGAAAGACGTGTCGCTGGCGCGGGTTACGCTGGTGATCTGCACCGTCACCGACTCCTTGCCGATGCGCGCGAACGGATCGGTCACGCGGGCGTACTCGTTGAGCACCACGGCGCCCTTGTCGGTCGTGTAGTCGTAGGCATCGAGCCAGTTCTGCCGCACAACGATGGGATCGATGGACAGCGAGCGCACCAGGCCGATAAAGCGGCCGAGGTGGTAGGCGATCTGCGCATCGCTCGGCTTGTAGGGCGTGGCGGCTTCGCCGACAGCACGCACCTGGCCCGCGTTATCCACCTCGATGACATAAGGCGTGACAATGGACTGGGCCGAGCGCCAGACCAGGCCGCCCGCCATCAACACCGCCAGCGTGAGGCAGCCAAAGGCCATGAAACGCCAGTTTCTGGCCTGCACGCGGGTCGAACCGATGCGCTCGTCCCAGACTTGCGCCGCGGATTGGTACGGGGTGGCAGGCTGCGGCGTATCGGCGTAGCGCACCTGCGGTCGTTTGAATCGCATGGGGGTTCTCCTTGAGGATCAGGAATCGCTTCATTCATCTGGACTACGCAAGCTCGGCCCTTGTCCCGAGCCGCCGCCATCGCCCCCGCGCAGCGTGTGGGCGGCAGTGGTCGCGGCATGGGCGAGTTGCTGACGGCGATGCAGACGTTTGGCCCAGGCGGGTTGCTCGGTGGATGGGGATGAAGCGGTGGCATTGCTGGCGCCCTGCGCCTCGGCACCAGCCCCGGGTGCCGAGGCAGCTTCATCGGGCCGGAAGGCGGCAGCGACACGCTCCTTCATCGAGCGCGCCCCATAGGCCACCTTCTGCCCGGCCGCCTGCGCGCCGGTCTTGGCAACATTGCCTACACCAGCGGCGGCGCCCTTGAGGCCGCCGCCGGCGGATGCGGAGCTGGCCTGGAACGCCGACCGCGCGCTGCTGGCGGCTCCAGCGGCGACCCGCGCGCCGCTACCAGCCAGCCTGGCGGCTGCGGGCGCCATGCGTGCCCCGGCGGCTACCGCACCGCCGACGCCCGTGGCCGCAGCACCCACGGCAACGGCAGCGCCGGCCGCACCCAGCGCGGCCCCGGCCATCGCGCCAGCGCCAAGCTGTGGCGCGCCCGACACCAGTCCGGTGGCAATGCCCGGCCCAAAGATGCCCAGGGCCAGCATGGACAGCGAGGCCAGCATGATGACCAGCGCCCGGTCGATGGAAGGTTCGGAGCCAGGCGGAATCCTGAATTCGGCGAACAGCCCCGAGCTGATGCCCACAATGACGGCCAACACCAGCACCTTGATGCCCGCCGACACCACATTGCCCAGTACCTTCTCGGCCAGGAACGCAGTCTTGTTCCACAGCGCAAACGGAACCAGCACGAACCCGGCCAGCGTGGTCAGCTTGAACTCGATCAGCGTGATGAAGAGCTGCACCGCCAGCACGAAGAAACTGACGATGACCACCAGCCAAGCGAAGAACAGCACCACGATCATGTCGAGGTGGACGAACACCTCGGGGAAGCCTGCCAGATCACCGATCTGCTGAAGGATGGGCGCTGCCGCATCCAGCCCTGTCTTTGCGAGCCACCCCGGTTGCAGGAAGCGACCCATGCTCAGGGTCGAACCGCTGGCCGTCAGTCCCAGCCCAGCAAACGACCGGAACACGATGCCCGCCAGGGTATTGAAGTTTCCGATGATGTAAGCGAAGGCGCCCACGTAGAGCACCTTGCGGATCAGCTTGGCCATGACGTCCTCACCCTGGCCGCTGGCATGACCCATGGCCCAGAACAAGCCCACCAGCGTCATGTCAATGACGATCAGCGTCGCCGTGAGGAAAGCCACCTCCCCCTGCAGCAGACCGAAACCCGAGTCGATGTAGCGCGAGAACGTGTCGAGAAATCGGTCGATGACCGTCACGTCATTCATGACCCGGCTCGTCAGTTGCCGTAGAAGTTGACGGTCTGCGGCGTGTACGGCGTGCCCGTGCCAAGAAAACGTCGCCGCACCTCACGCCCGCGTTCCGCAGCCGCCGCCTGCCGCGCCAGTTCCAGCGAGGCCGCCCGGTCCTGCGTGATCTGCAACCGTTGTGTCTGGATCGACTGCTTGGCCTGCAAGGCCAGCAGCTGGTTCATGGCCTGCATCGCTTGCAGCGCGCCCTCGGCCGACTGGCTCTTACCCACGAGGTCAGCCAGCACGCTTTCGTCGTCACTCAGGTTCTGCGACGCCTGAGCCTGCATCTGCATGGTGGTTCGCAGACCATTGAGCGTGTTCTTCCAACGCTCCTGCGCATCGAGGTACATCTGATTGCCGCTCACCGTGGCGGCGTACTGCTCGGGATACAGGCGCTTGAACTCCTTGTCCAGATTCGCCACGTCGTAAGCCAGCCCCTTGGCCTGCTCGATCAGCCGCTGGGTCAGCGCCAGATTACTGCGCAGGCGGCTCACTACGCTGAACGGCAGGCTGGCCAGGTTGCGCGCCTGGTTGATGAGCATCTGCGCTTCGTTCTGGAGCTGGCGGATCTGGTTGTTGATCTGCTCCAGCGTGCGAACAGCCGTGAGCGTGTTCTGCACCAGATTGGTCGGGTCGAGCACGATGTCGCCGACACCGAACAGTGCGTGCGCGGGCTGCACGATGCCGAAGGCGAGCACGCAGGCGGCGGTCAGCGAGGCAAGTTTTGGGGTATGCGGTTTCATAGGAGGTTCTCCTGTGGGTGGTTAGCGGTACGGAGGGAACCCGACGCGAGGCCGGGGAACGAGGTCAGCAGGTCGGCTGCCCAATCGAGATGGCGATGGCGCAACCAAGCACCCGCGAAGTCGGGCACGCCGCCGTCCAGCAGCAGGCGGCCAAGAACTTCGTCGATAGCGCGCTGGTCCTGCGGCATAGAAGCGCCCACAAAGGCCAGCGTCGCCGGCCCCAGGTTGAGGTCGAAGACGCGGTTGCCAAGACGGGATTGGTAGTAGTAGTCCCGCTTGGGCTGTGCGGTCGCCACGATTTCGATCTGACGCCTGTTGAGGCCGAAACCCTCATAGATCGTCCTGATCTGAGGCTCGGTCGCCTGCGGATTCGGCAAGAAGATGCGGCTGGCGCAGCTTTCGATGATCGCGGGCGCGATGCTTGAATCCTTGATGTCTGCCAGGCTCTGAGTGGCGAAGATGACGCTGACGTTCTTCTTGCGCAGGGTTTTCAGCCACTGGCGGATGCGCGCGGCAAACACCGGGTCATCCAAGAACAACCAGGCTTCATCGAGCATCAGCAGCGTGGGAGCACCGTCGAAGCGTTCGTCGAAGCGCGCGAACAGATAGCCCAGCACGGCCATGACGGCAGCCTTGCTGTGCATCAGCTCCTCCATTTCGAAGCACTGCACGGAGCCGGCGCCCAGGCGATCCGAATCCGCATCCAGCAGCTTGCCGTGCGCGCCGCCGAAGACATAGGGCGCGAACGCCTGCCGCAGCGCGTTCGATTGCAGCAGCACGGAAAACCCTGTCATCGTGCGCTGCTGCACGGGCGCACCGGCGAGACTGCCGAGCGCCGACCAGACCGCCGCCTTCTCGTCCGGGCCGACAGCTACGCCTTCATGCCGCAAGCGGCCTTCGATCCATTCCGCCGCCCAGGTGCGGTAGCCCTCCCGGTCGATGCGAGCCAAAGGCTGGAAGGCAATCTCGCCATCCGTACCCAGGTCGTAGTGCTCGCCGCTCAGCCCGAGGATGGTGGCACGCATCGAGCGCCCCATGTCGAACGCGAAGATGCGCGAGCCGGGGTAGCGGCGGAACTGCATCGCCAGCGTGGCGAGCAAGACCGACTTGCCCATGCCCGTCGGGCCGGCGACCAGCGTGTGGCCCACGTCGCCGATGTGCGTCACCAGCCGGAACGGCGTGGCGCCATCGGTGCGCGTGATGATCAGCGGTGGGCCATCCAGATGGTCGTTCTTCTCCGGCCCGGCCCATACCGCTGACACCGGCATGAGGTGCACCAGGTTCAGCGTCGAGACGATGGGCTGGCGGACGTTCGCGTAGGCGTTGCCGGGGATCGAGGACAGCCACGCATCCACGGCGTTGAGCGTTTCGGGGATGGTCACGAAGCCCCGACCCTGGATGACGCGCTCCACCATGCGCAGCTTCTCGTCGGCCACGGCGGCATCCGCGTCCATGACGGCGACAGTTGCCGTGAGGTAGCCGAAGGAAACCTGATCGCTGCCCAGCTCCTGCAAGGCGGCATCGGCGTCAGCCGCTTTGTTGCTGGCGTCGGTATCGACCAGCGGGGACTCCTGCTGGAAGATGGTTTCGCGCAGCAGTGCGATGACGTTCTTGCGCTTCGCGAACCACTGGCGGCGCAGGCGCCCCAATTCCCTTTCCGCCTCGGCTTTGTCGAGGCACAAAAATCGCGTACTCCAACGATAGGCAAAGCCCAGGCGGTTGAGGTCGTCCAGAATTCCCGGCCAGGTCGAGGTCGGAAATCCCCGTACCGTCGCCACCCGCAAGTGCTGGTCGCCCAGCATCGGCGCCAGCCCGCCAATGAGCGCGGAATCGGCCAGCAGCGCGTCGAGATGGAATGGCACTTCCGGGACGCCCACGCGGTAGCTCCGCGTCGAGACCGTGGCGTGCAGGTAGGTCAGCGTCTGGCTGTCATCGAGCCACACGATTTCCGGCATCACGCCATCGAGCAGATCGAAGATGCGATCCGTTTCCGCGACGAAGGCCGAGAGGCGTTCGCGCCAGTCCACGCCTTCGGTGGGCCGGTTCTCGTACAGCATCCCGGCGGCACGGGCGCGGGATTCTTCGGGCGGCAGGTACACCAGCGTCAGGTGATAACCGCTCTCGAAGTGATTGCCCGAATCCTCAAACGCTGCGCGGCGCTCCTCGTCCACCAGCCATGACAGCGGCTCGGGAAACTCGGAGTGCGGATAGTCGGCCGCGGCGCTCGGCCTCGATGAACAGCGCCCAGCCCGAACCCTGGCGGCGCAGCGCGTTGTTCAGCCGCGCTGACGTGGAAATCAGCTCGCCCTGCGTGGCGCTGTCCAGGTCAGGCCCGCGAAACCGGGCCGTGCGCTGGAAACTGCCGTCCTTGTTCAGGATGACACCCGGCGCCACCAGCCCGGCCCAAGTCAGCCAGTCGGCAAGCAAGGCCGGGCGCTGGCGGTATTCGGCAAGGTTCAGCATGGCATCACCTCACACGTCCAGCAGTGGCTTGTGCTTGACGTGCCGCGCAAAGACCTGCATGAACTGCGGATCGACGCGGGCACCCCAAACCGCCAGCGCATGGCCAACGATCCAGAGCACCAAGCCCGGAATCCACAGTTGCAGCCCCAACCCCACGGCGGCGGCCAGCGTACCGTTGGCAATCGCCACGGTGCGCGGTGCACCGCCCAGTAGGATCGGCTCGGTCAGCGAGCGATGCAGCGGCACCTCGAAGCCAGGCATGAATCCCAAGGTTCCATCATGAGCCACACTCATACGACGGCCCCACCCGAGAAGCTGAAGAACGACAGGAAGAAACTCGAAGCCGCGAAGGCGATGGACAGACCGAAGACGATCTGGATCAGCTTGCGGAAACCGCCCGACGTGTCGCCGAAGGCGAGCGCCAGGCCCGTGGCGATGATGATGATCACCGCGACGATGCGCGCCACCGGCCCCTGGATGGATTCGAGGATAGATTGCAGCGGGCTTTCCCACGGCATCGAGGAACCGGCGGCCTGGGCCGTCCCTGCCAGGAACAGCATCAGCGCGGCCAGCAGCAGGCCACGGCGGGCCGGCCCGGCCAGGTGGCGCAGACGCGCAAGAGGCGAAGCCGGATTCACGGAAACACGGAAAGCAGGAACGTGCATCTGCGTCATGACAGTTCTCCAGGGTGATTGAGGGACGGGGAAGAAAAATCGGACTGTGATGGCGGCTCAGGAAACGGCGTCTCCAACGCGTCCGCCAATCGGTAGCCCGCGCCGTCGAAGCCATTGAGGCGGGCGATGTTCTCGATGCGGCGCCTGCGCCCGCGCCCGGCGATATAGATCACCACGTTGACTGCCTCGGCGATCAGCGCACGCGGCGGGTTCACCGCCACCTCGAGAATCAGTTGCTCCAGGCGCAGCAGCGCCCCGAGGGCGGAGCCCGCATGGATGGTGGCGATGCCGCCCGGATGGCCGGTGCCCCAGACCTTGATGAGATCCAGCGCCTCGGCGCCGCGCACCTCGCCCACCACAACACGATCCGGGCGCAGGCGCATGGAGGAGCGCACCAGCTCCTGCATGGACACGACGCCCCGGCGCGTGCGCAGTGGCACATGGTCGCGGGCCGCGCACTGCAACTCCACCGTGTCTTCGAGCACCAGCACGCGGTCGCCCGTGGCGGCAATCTCCGCCAGCAGCGCATTGACGAGCGTGGTCTTGCCACTGCTTGTCGCGCCGGCAATCAGGATGTTCTGGCGCTCGCGCACGGCCCGCACCAGAAAGCCCGCCTGTTCAGCCGTCATCATGCCGTCTTCGATGTAGCGCGAGAGTGGGATCACGCCCACGGCGCGCTTGCGCAAGGCGAAGGCCGGCCCCGGAGCGGCAGGCGGCAAGATGCCCTCGAAGCGTTCGCCGGTTTCTGGCAATTCAGCGGACAACAGTGGTTGCCCGCGATGCACCTCTGCGCCGACGTGGGCGGCCACAAGACGGATGATTCGCTCGCCGTCCGCTTCGGACAGTTCCACGCCCATCGGCGCACGGCCCGAGGAAAGCCGATCCACCCAAAGGGTGCGATCGGGATTCAGCATCACCTCCACCACGTCCGGGTCTTCAAGTGCAGCGGCGATCAGCGGCCCCATCGCCGTGCGCAGCATCTGGATGCGGCGGTTGAGCGAGGTGGCGGTCATGGACTGCCCTTCAATGGGAATGCGGGCGCTCATGACGCACGCTCCCGCGCCTGCGCAACCGCCGCCGCGTCCTCCATCCGCATCCCGAACTCGTGAACTTGGGGGTGCAGCTCCTCCACCACGTCGCGCACCAGGCTGCGCCCGCGCAGCAGGTGGCGACCCAACTGCTCCACGAACTGCTCGAACCGCGCCTTGCCCTGGGCGCGGGCGGCCTCTTGATGCGCCTCGGGAACCGGCGTGCTCACGGTCAGGTAGTAGCGGATGAACAGCGCCAGCGTTTCGATCTGGATGTTCTGGTCGCGCTCCAGGCGCTCAGCCTGGCGCGAGAGACGATCCAGCCGCTTGGCAATCGCCGCCTCGCGCTGGTCGGCGGCATCGGGCGACAGCCACGATGCGAGTGCCGCTGCGACGATGGACGACTTGGACACGCCTTTCTTGGCGGCCAGTTCGTCCAGACGCCTGGCGTGCTCAGGTTGAATAAAAAGATTCAGGCGGTGCTGGCTCATAGCTCGATTCCGTCGTTGGGGTCGAGGGAAGCCAGCCGGGCCGTGCGCTGCATGGCCGGATCAAGCTGGCGAGGAAGGGGAAGTAGTAGGTCGTCGTCGTCGAGCAGCGCGAGGTCGGTGGAGGGAGCGGCCAGCCCGGGGTCGTAGGCGACGGCCTCAGTTAGCTCGGGCTGACGGCGTGGGCCGCCGTCGGATGCGGCAGCGAAGCCTTCGGCGGCATCGGCAACAGGTGCGACCGGCACGGCGGGAAGCGCCAGCCCGCTCCAGTCGTCGAGCCGCGAGGGAGGCACGTCGGCGTAGTGCCCATCCGCAAGCGAAGGCGGCGGCAACACGCGACACTTGAAATTGGCGTCCGTGTAGTAGCGCAGCTTCTTGGCCTTGATCGGTGGCAGGCTGGACACCATCACCACCGATTCATCCGGCGGAAGCTGCATCACTTCGCCCGGCGTCAGCAGCGGACGGGCCGTTTCCTGGCGCGACACCATGAGGTGCCCCAGCCACGGCGCCAGTCGGTGGCCCGCGTAGTTGCGCTGCGCGCGCAGTTCGGTCGCGGTGCCCAGCGTCTCGGAAATCCGTTTGGCGGTGCGTTCGTCGTTGGTGGCGAACGTCACCCGGACATGGCAGTTGTCGAGGATGGAGTGGTTCTGGCCGTAGGCCTTGTCGATCTGGTTGAGCGACTGCGCGATGAGGAAGCTGCGGATGCCGTAGCCGGCCATGAAGGCCAGCGCCGTCTCGAAGAAGTCCAGACGTCCGAGTGCCGGGAACTCGTCGAGCATCAGCAGCAGCTTGTGGCGGCGTTTGATGCCGTCGGAGCCGTCGAGCGATTCGGTGAGGCGCCGCCCGATCTGGTTGAGGATCAGGCGAATGAGCGGCTTTGTCCGCGAGATGTCCGAAGGCGGCACCACGAGATACAGCGATACGGGGGATTCGGCCGCGATCAGGTCGGCGATGCGCCAGTCGCAGCACGAAGTGACTTCCGCCACCGTGGGGTCGCGGTACAGGCCGAGGAACGACATGGCCGTGGACAGCACGCCGGAACGCTCGTTGTCGCTCTTGTTGAGCACTTCGCGCGCCGCCGAGGCCACCACCGGATGCGGCCCATCGCCCAGGTGGTGTGTGGTCATCATGCGGTGCAGGGTCAGCTCGAAGGGACTGGCCGGATCGGACAGGAAGTTCGCCACGCCGCGCAGCGTCTTGTCTTCGCCCGCGTAGAGCACGTGCAGGATGGCCCCGACCAGCAGCGCGTGCGAGGTCTTTTCCCAGTGGTTGCGCTTCTCCAGCGCGCCCTCGGGATCGACCAGGATGTCCGCGATGTTCTGCACATCGCGCACTTCATGCGCGCCGCGCCGCACCTCCAGCAGCGGGTTGTAGGCGGCCGACCGGCTGTCTGTGGGGTTGAACAGCAGGCAGTGCGAGAAACGCGAGCGCCAGCCGGCGGTGATGCTCCAGTTCTCGCCCTTGATGTCGTGGATGACGGCGGACGCGGGCCAGGACAGAAGCGTCGGCACAACCAGACCGACGCCTTTGCCGCTGCGCGTGGGCGCAAAGGTCAGGACGTGTTCCGGGCCTTCATGGCGCAGATACTGGCGATCGTGCTGGCCAAGGAACACGCCGGTCGACTGCGTGAGGCCGGCCTTGCGAACGTCTTGCGCACTCGCCCAGCGGGCCGATCCGTAGGTCGTGACCAAACGCGACTGCCGCGAGCGCCAGATCGACATGCCGATGGCGACCACCACCCCCAGCAAGCCGCTGCCACCCGCGATGGCGCCGCCCGTGTCAAAGACGCGCGGCGCGTAGGCGTCGAAGAGGAACCACCACTCGAACAACCGCCAAGGGTGATAGACCGGCGTGCTGAAGAAATCGAACCAAGGCGAGCCAAGGCGTAGCTGATAGCCCAGGGCCGCTGCCGTCCATTGTGTGGCTGCCCACACGCCAGCGATCACGATGCCGAACACGACGGCGATCTGACCGAACAGCACATTCGTCCCTTGCATGCCCCTGCCTCCATTTACGACACAACGACGTGCCGCAGGCATCAGGATCAGTGCCGCAGGGAGTGCCGGTCAAAGACTGTTATCGTGAGAACGGTCGAGAAAAAAGCAAGAATTCGCGCCGGGGCGCAGCACGTAAAACCGCCGCAAGCGCGGGCGCATTGCGGCGTGTCAAGCAAAAAGCGAATGGTGCGTGGCCCACCGGTCACGATCGGCAATTGGGCAGTTATTGATCCGGCCCAATGAAGTTTTAAGCGGCATAGCGCACGCGAGGGTCTTGAAAGTAGCTGATCACACGCTCAGGATTGTTGTCCAGCATCCGCATATGCGCACTGGCTGCCTCGCGTAACTTGG